>VMHT01000643.1_pt1 | contig 11987 bp, 9 predicted proteins | sample 4693611 | NCBI WGS metagenome assembly VMHT01 (sample SAMN12280063, study PRJNA550983) | marine metagenome | isolation source: seawater sampled from same location over 5 years 0.02-0.2 micron viral filtrate | place: USA: collected off the coast of southern California halfway between the port... ...
GAGTGAGAGGAATCTCTGGAGTGATGAACACATTGTTGTTGATTCCGTCCAAGTAGGCGAATTGACCGTGGAAGGCAATGGTGTCACCAGGGTAAACGAATCCTTTGCGTACGTCCTGTGTTCGTGGTTCAGAGAGATCTTCAAACACTGGCGTGACCATGAGGTCGTTGACTTCATCAGTTCGGAAGTCGAGTTGGATACCGTCGCTGTAGTACCAGTCTTGGATATGCCTTCCTGGGGCAGGAAGCATTCGATACCTTGGGTTGTCAAGGTCTTGCATGTAGAGCACCGGGTTGTTGAGTGCCGTGGTGGCGCCGAGCACACCCCAATCGATTCGAATTGGTAGATCGAGCAGGAAATCCGCTTCGAACGGATCGATCAGTGCCCCGCCATCCATTCGTAGCATGCGTGGTCCATCTGAAACTTCACTCTCTTCGAGGATAGTAATCCAAGGCGAGTCGGTCCAAGCAGTTTGGTTCCGAGGGTAGTAGTAGACGTTCATGTCGTCACGGTCATCCGCAAGGTCGATGTGGAAGTATGAGATATCTCGCCATCCATTGTCATCATTGGCTTCGACAACCAATGAGTATTGGTTGCCAGCGTACATGGTTTGGTTCCACTTTCCATCGTACTGAGGTTGGTTAGAATTGAGGAAACGGCCGTCCTTTGAATCATCAATGAAGAAGTTTCGAATGACTGGAGACTTCGAGTTCATGGAAACGTAGGTGAAGTGGTCGTCTTCGAATCCAGGAGCTCCACCATCAATCGGGTTTCCTGCAAGATCGTAGCCTTCAATCCAAACTGAAACTTTGCCGACAGGGTCGGCACCAATGTTAGCCATATCGCTGAAGCTTCCAGTGTAGTTTGCAAATGGTGCTTCACCATCGTCATTGACTGTGACGGTGATGTATTCATTCGCATCCGCAATGCCGTCGCCATTCGTATCGTGATCGTTTTCGACCCAGATTTTGATGTCTAGGGTTGCTGGTGGATTTGGCAAATCGTACGCGCTAAGACGGATTTGTTGGTTGGCAGATGGCACAACCCATGTGTCATCGACCATTGTTCTCCAATTGCTTTCCAGTGACGGGTCGACTTGCCCGTTGAGGATCTTTACTTCAAGCAGGCTCGGATCGAGTGTGTCGATGGAGAGGTTGAACGGAATGGCACAATCGCTGTCTGGGCGATATACTGCTGCAGGGCACAATGTGTCCCCACCTTCGTAGCCGTCGATTCGGAACCTGTAGGTTTCATCACCAGCTGCAAAGCCAAGATCGATGTTAAGGTCAAAGTCGCCACCAATAACACCCGATTGGTTGTCAACGCTGACCCATTCAATCGAAAAGTTCTCATCAGACGTGTTGATTGTCTTCTGTTCTAAAACCATGTAATATCGGCTTGGGTCGGGTGAAATATCAAGATTCTCGAGACGGATGCTACCAGCGATGTTGACGATTTGATTGGATTTACCATTGTCCAAATCTTGAGCAAGACCAATGTCATTGCGAACTTCAAAGTTGGTGATCATTGCATCGTTCTCGACAGCATTGCCGCCCGGTGGAGCAAGCAGAACTGCGGATGGAAGCCCATTGACGCCGTTTGCTGCAAGCAAACCTGAATAGATGCGAACCTCATCTGTGTCTTCCCAATATGAGTTGACGATGAACCGCCAAGTGATTTGTTTTCCATCGGTGATGTCAGATTGCATCGATGTGGATTCAAGCGTGATTAAATCGTTCACATCTGATGCCTCGGCAAAGCCCATTGCATCCGAGTACGAAAGCACGACTGTGCCTGTGTTGGATTCAAGGGTCAAACGACTCTCGACCAAGGATGAAGTGGTGGATGCCGCAACGGTGTGAGTGGTCACAACCTCATACAGTTGTCCGTTTGGATAGAATCCAACGGGATTTCCGGTCAAACTGAGTGTATTGTCATACCCGCTTGCTGTGACGATAGCGAGGTTTGAGAAGGTCAATCCACCCCCACTTGTAGAGGTTACAGCCAATTCGACGTTGGCCATTGATCCACCAGTCCATAGGGCCACACCCTTGTTCAACTCAAGGTCAAGGCCGTCAGAATTGTCGAGTGTCGTTGTGAAGTTGTAAATGATATCAATGTCTCGAATTACCATTGTAGCACCAGTTTCGGAACTTGGAGAATCAGCCTTGAAGCGGAACGTCATCCATTCGTTTCCATACACATCAACATGGCTCACTGGAACAAGTGGATTGTTCAGCAATGAGTTCAATGCGGCGGTGAGGTCCGTTGATGAGAGGTATTCTGGGAGCACTCGTGTGATGTTATCGATCGCTCCGAGACTCTCTTCCTGGGTTCCTGAAAGAACTGAGAAATTGAAGCCTTCCATTGGGTCGGTGCTTGAATGAATCATCACTTCGTCGAGGACAAAATCAGAAGAAAGTACGACTGCGCCCTTGGGGAGCATGAAGTTTCCACCTTCTGCAACACCTGTCAAATCAGTGCTGATGTTTGCTGAGCCTGTACCGTAGTTGATTCCGTCAATCTTGTTGAGCAAGAAATTTGTTTGGCGGCCAAATGAACCAAATGCTGGCTCATCAAAGCCCCAGTCGATGTTTGAATCATTAGCGACATCAACTTGGAAGTTGTCAGCGTGGTGGCCGAAGTGAAGGTCAAACCATATGCCAGCTACATTGCAGTTGTTTTGATACGAAATCATTGACTCAAAGCCAAAGATTGGACTATCGAGGATATACTCAGTGTCTGGAATCATACCGACCAATCCGTTGCCGCCATACGCCTGAAGATCGATGGATGGAATTTCTGTACAGTCGTCTTGGACGTGGGCTGTAATTCGAGTGATTGGTTTTGAGAAGCTACTTCGTTTGAGTTCAGGATTGTATGAATTGTCGGTCAGTAATGGCGAATAGGTCATCGGCTCTCCGCCTCCGGCTTCCCAAACACCGTTGATGACGCCCATGGTCATCTCATCGGTTTGATTGAAACCTGTTCCAACTCGCGTACCGATGCTAAATCCATGGAAAACTGGGCTTGAAAGTCGAGAAGAACCTGAATCAAAACTCATCCTGAAATCGACTGAAGGGTACTTTGTCGAATTGATTTCCCACAATTCGATAATTTTACCCTGAAGGCCGGACATTGGGTTGCCATGGTTGTCAATGACAGTCATCCCGGTAGAAGAATCGATCACTTCAAGGGAAAGGGTGGCTGAGGAAGTGGTTTCGGATTCAATGGTGAGGATACCATAGCCGTTTGGTTGGTTGTCACCGCTTTGAACCGATGGCAGGAAACCATTAATGTCCATAGTTGCGGTTTGAGGCAATCGGTCACCGACTCGGAAGTTGTCAATGTACCAACCGGCTGCGCCGCCATCAGATCCAGAGATGTCATTGTCGTCTAGGACAAATCGGAGTTGAATATACTGGCCGACATATTGGATCAGGTCAACCGCAATGTTAGCCCATCCAGTAGGGTTTCCAGTGCTGACCGAAGTGCCGCCAAGAGCGTAGTCTCCGGCTGGAACTTGGTTGCATTGGTTGTAGATTTCGCCAGCGTTGTTTGAGCCGGTGCTGACTCGGTAGTAGCCGTTAGAATAGCCCAATCCGGTCGAATTACCGATATCGATATCGATGTATTGGAAACCTGATGCATCAGGTGGGAACACGCCATTGCTGGACGTTCGAATTTGAACATAAGCACAATCTGTGTACTTGATCGCAGGGTTTGTGGTAGCTGGGGTAATGCGGTCAAGATCGTGATAGGAGTCAAAATAGGCCGTGGTATCTTTGAGAGCAAGATCGATGTACATCGAGGGTGAATTAAGTGCGTAGGTAAACCCGTAGTTGTTGCCTTGATTGTAATCATTATCGGTGTAGTCATTGTCGTTCAGACCTGTTCCCCAGCAGTATGTGCCAGAGTAGCAATCAGGGACACCAGGGGGGGCTGGTCCGCCGAGTCCGCTGGTTTCGCCATGGTCAAAACCATACCACTTTTGATAGAAATCGCGCTGATCGACGAAACCACCCATGGTTTCTTCGAAGTCGGTAAGGTATCCTTCTGCCGTTAAGGAGACTGGTGTCGCAGTAGCGCCGTCTTCAAACGTGAAGTGAGATTGGTTCGAGAACTTGGTAAGTTGGTTGTTGTAACTCGGGTTCCAAACCCTCGACATCGTTTCAGTGTCGATTCGCTGGTGAGCAGCGTGTTCTAGCATGTTGACTGAAACGTCCATACTTGCGCTTGTGACCGTATCGCCTGCTAGCAAATCAATGCTGCCGCTGTCTCGGTCCAAAAAGGGAGTGCCATCACGCATTTCGATGTCTGCTTCAGCATCTTGGTTAGCGAATGTTGTCACGTTGGCAGCCCCCGCAAACGGGGCTAAAACCATCAATGCAACAAGGAACAATGGGGCTCTCAAACTTCGGTTATCGTGTGTCATGGACTCACCTGCTCATTAGGCGAGGTTTCTTTTACCTAAAATCGCATCGGACTCACGCCTCCGTATGAGGGGTCAAATTTGAGCCCATTTCAACAAAGAATTTCACGAAGGGACCTGCGATAATCGCGGCCAAACCAATTGTAAGATTTCATCATCATCACCAGCCCAATGTTCGCTTTTGGAGCCATTTTTGGTTGAGAGGGCGAAGATCTGCTTGCGTGAAACAAAAACAACGCACATGTAGAACTCATCCAATCTCGGAAGTCGTGCATTGAGATCAGGAAACAGCCCTAGTAGCGGATTGCCCTTGCCAGAGTTCATGAGGGTGAAGGCGTTGCGAAACATATGGAACACTACTCAAAAGAGCCCGTAACGCTCATCGAACACATTTTCCCTGGCGACACAAATGACCACGACACGTTGTTTGGTGGTCGACTTCTGTCCATTATGGACAAGGCTGGAGGTATCGCTTGTTCGAAATTTGCCCACCGAGAATTTGTCACAATTTCAATTGACACGTTGAAATTTATTGCCCCTGCCCGGCAAGGTGACTTGTTAGAAGTGACTGGAAAGGTCGTCTTCACCAGTACACATACAGCATGTACCAAAGTGACTGCAATGGCAGTTGATAAGGCAACGTGGAAGAAAAAGAAGATTTGTGAAGGCTACTTTTTCTTTGTTGCCATCGATTCAATGATGCGACCAATCCCAATCCCACAACTTGAGGCTCAAACCGAGGATGAAAAGGCAGATTGGGCCCATGCCGAGCGCATCCGAGAGCAAATGCGCAGCAACAAAACCGACTGATTCACCCCTACATTGATGTGGACTCCGCCGGTGGGCGGGACATGCCTGTACTCAACATAGCCATGGTCGGTAGCGATGATTTGGCTCGTGAAATTGCAAAGCCAACCGACCAACGCGATGTTCACACCTATGTGCACAAGGAATCCGGTGCAGATGGACCTCGGATTTTGTCGATTATTCGACCAGCAAAGTACCCCGAGCGTTTGCGCCCGTTCCTCAATGCCCTTTCAGCTGCCAGAGTTGGCATCATTGAAGTCCAGCGTATCGATGCGATATTGGGAGAGGCACTGGTGGCTTTTGCAAGTTCTGGGCTCACCAAAGGGATGGCCATCATCAACGCCCCCGAAGGTGAATGGGTCGACGAAGAACAGGCGAAAATGTTGTTCAAGCAGGCTGGTTTAGCAGACTGGACCTTTGCTCAAGGCGATGGTATCGAACTACGAACGATCTTATACGGCTTCATGGATGACATTGCTGATGTATTAAAAGCAAATGCTGAGGCTCCTTTGGTGATTCCTGTCGATCAACATTTCAACGTCAAAGGCATTGGACTTGTTGCGATTGGATACGTTCAATCAGGGACTGTCAATGTGCACGATGAGCTTGTTCTTCTTCCTGCAAACGGCACGGGGAATGCAAAATCTCTCCAAGTGATGGATGATGATGTGCCTGCTGCGATGGCGGGTGATAGAGTTGGCTTAGCCCTTCGAAACGCAAAGGAAGACCACCTCGGGAGCGGAACACTGCTTGTACGACCTGCGGTTGAAGATAAAAAGACAAACACAAGCATACCACTTGCCGTCATAGCCCATGAGCGTTCGACCATTCATCTCCAACGATCACCATTCCAGAAGAGGACGTTAGCAGAAGGGGATGTCATTCATGCAAGCGTCGATTTGCAATTTGTTGTTGGCCGAGTGGCTTCCACAGAAGGAGAGACTGCGGTCATCGCATGGGAAAATCCGTTGTTCATCCGTCGGGAAAACCCCGAACCAACATTGATTGCTCAACTGGACTCCAAACCTAGGATAATGGGCAGCGCCCGTTTGGAACCCTTGAATGATTGATTCAAAGGAACCAGTAGTAATAGACGCCGACACCGGCAAACGGTAGGACATAGGTGAGGAAACGAAGTGGTTTCCACCACCAACGGTCGGTCCATTGTTCTGTTTTGTTGCCCACGGCTTCGAGTGCATCTTCGACCATCTCAGGATTGCCAAGCAACTCAATCATGCTCGGCAATGAATCGCAATGGGCAATAAAACATCCGCCGATTTCCCCCTTTATTGCACATGGATGAAAGGGTGGCTCGGCGCGGAAAAAGGAGTCGGGTTTTGAGGACTGAAAACCCTTCAAGCGTCGGTGGTTTGATAACCCTCATGACGCCCTTTGCGCGATGGGATGCGCATTACTGGACAACAAGAGGGTCCACACAGTGCAGAGGACATCGAAGTCTTCGATCGGCTGCACTTGAGTGGAACACCCGGAAAAGTTCGTATTACACTATCTGAGCGTAAGCTTTCCATTGAACAAAAATCGGGTCACTGTGTTGAAATCACCAATGATTGGATTATGAAGATGGATCACACAAACAAGCCATTGCTTCCCTTTGGTTATGCATTTTTTGGAGCATTGTTGCTCTGGGTTGCTTCACGGGGCATGGTGTTTGGAACGACGCCACAACTGTTCACAGTTGGTGTTGGTCTTTCACTGATGCTCGCTCATTTTGGCCTTAGCCGTCCAACATTAACCATCGAAACTCAAACCCATGATTGGTATATGCTGACAGGGAATGATGCTCGCCTCATGAGGTTGGGTGAACTGCACAGGAGGCTTTCAAAAGGACAGACGATGATTCAAGCCCGTCTTGGTTTGGATGAATTACAACGGGATTTAGATTACCCACGTTCCCAGATAAATGACTACATTCCTGCTGAGCCAGTTCATCTTGAAGCACCACTCGCAATCGCTACACTGCTCAGTCAGCACGGCGATCCTGAATTGGTACCTGAATCTGCTGAACCACTCCAATTTCACGGCTCTACTGAGCCTTTAGATCTCGACTTTGGTGAGCCAGAAACCGAAGGCTGGATGTTTGGCGAACCCGAAGCCGCACCTCACTTCCAAGCCAATGAACATGGCCTCATTCAGCGCGGCCGAGACAATGCAAGAGACCGAAGAACACATCAAATTGGGAACGCAATTCAACCATCACCAGTCGAACATGTACACCATCCAGCTCATCCGTATCCAAGCCACACATCTCGACCAGTCGAGCGATCATACGGGCTCATAGCTGATTCAAACCCCCACCTTCCTGAACAACACCAAGTCGGATATGCAACACAATCGCCACAGGAGTTTCTACCAAGTTTTGTTGGCCCAGAGGGCGCCCATGTTCCGACCTCTGTTGAAGCAACAACAATGATTGATGAGTTCGATATGTTCGACACCGAGTTGAACTTGTTTTCTGAACCAGAAGCAGGTTCTGTAATCGATTCAGCGCGGGTCAAAGAAGATCCATTGGATGCTGAACTCGTTTCAGAGGAACCAGTTCCTCCTCGAACGAAGAGCAGTCAATTTACGGTCAAAACAAAGACCTCAGGTTTGAGCACTGGGAAGTACAAAATCCAGCGTACGACCAGTCAAACAGGCTCCAGAATGCGCACCATCCTCAACAACATCACGGAGAGTGCAACCCTTGCAGGGCAACTCTTGACTGGAACGAGGCCGGACAGCGAACTCAACGGTTTGCAAGCGTCTGACACGGGACGAGAACTCAGAGATCGTTCTTCGAAGACCCACCTACAAGAAATGGAAGACAGCGTTATCAATCTCTCCCAACAGCATGGCGGTGTGCTTCCAAAGGAGGAGGTTGCCCGCTTGACTCAACACGTCAGTCGAAGGCATTCAATCGTTGAACAATTGGAGCAGGAAATCGAACAACAAGCACCTGAACTTGACCTTGACGAATTATCATTCAGCGAGTTGACTGAAGTTACGGCTTCTGGGGAAAACAATGGCACTAGTGGCCTTTCGAAGATGGATTTGTAATTATCGAAGGATGGATTCAAATTCATCTATCCTTGCATCAAACGCTTCCTCAGTCATCGTACGAAGAGCAGTCACGCCAAACGATTCAAGAGTGAAACTTGCTGACACAGTCGATGCAACGAGGGCAGCCTTCAATTCATCCCGCTCAATCGGGCCTTCGCCAAGGGCGAGGTATGCTGCAAGGGTCCCTGCAAAGGTATCACCACAACCAGTAGGGTCGCATACATTGGATGTTGGAAATGCCGGCAAAGCGATGATTTCATCGCCATGGAATGCAAGAACGCCGTGTTCGCCTCGCTTGACAACAAGGGTCGCGACTTGTGCTATCGATTTGACGGTTTGAGCAGCACGAACCAAGTTTTCATCACCAGCAAGCATTCGAACTTCACCATCGTTAATGATCAAAAGATCGACCCGCTTCATGACCTCGAGCAGTTCCTCTCGTGCGATGGTAATCCACAAATTCATTGAGTCAAGCATGGTCAAACGGCTCGCCTTTGTCTGGTCGAGCACACTCGCTTGAAGCGCTGGGTGAAGGTTGGCGCAGAGTGTGACTTTTGGTCCTTGAGCGTGCTCTGGCACGTTCGGTTGAAAGTGTTCGAAGACATTGAGGTGCGTGGCTTTGGTTTCGGCTTCAGCCATGGCTCCGTAATAGGCGCCTTCCCAACGGAACGTTTCACCCTCAGCGGTTTCAATTCCCGATACATCGGCCCCATTGCTTGTCAAAACAGCCCTGTCTTCATCTGTGAAATCAGTTCCAACAACGCCAACCAGACCAACTGTCCCAAGTCCCAGCCTGTTCGTGTGAAATGAACTCGCTAAACCGCCATAGGTTGCCGAGCCACCAAGAGCGTGCGTGACTTCACCGGCAGGGGAGGAGACTGAATCATAAGCGATGCTACCGACGAGAAGGACGTCCATGCGGTGACCAAATGGGGGGGATACTTCAACATGACACCTTATTCAATACAACAAGGAACTGACCTTGTTCTGTGGGTGTTGAATTCAATCAGCCAAGCAATTCTTCATGCATGTCGATGTACTGAATGGTGATTTTTCTGTTGAGGAAATCTTGCTCATCCATGATTCTGCGATGCAGAGGAATGAGATGTTCAACACCTGTGATCATCGTCTCATCGAGTGCGGTTCGCATTCTGCGCACGGCGTCCTCGCGATCCCTGCCCCAGACCAACAGTTTTGCTAACAATGAGTCAAAACAGCCAGGCATTTCGTAGCCAGGATGAGCGTGAGTGTCAACCCTAATGCCGTATCCAGAAGGGAAATGGCATTCCCAGAGTCGACCCGGACTTGGGATGAACTTACGTGGGTCTTCGGCATTGAGGCGGCATTGAATCGCATGACCGTTCCATGTGATGTCCTCTTGTGTCAAAGGCAGATCTTCGCCTTGTGCCACTCGAATGCCGAGTTCAACCAGATTGTATCCAGTGATCAACTCGGTCACCGTATGTTCTACCTGTACACGAGGATTGACTTCGAGGAAATAGAAGTCCCCATTGGCATCTCGAAGGAATTCAAAAGTGGCCAGTCCCTTGTAGCCAACCGACTCAGCACCACGGCACACCAAGTCTCCAATTTCCTTTCTTTTGGCATCGTCAAGCCATGGCCCTTCTTCGACAAGTTTCTGGTGGCGGCGTTGAATGGAACAGAAACGCTCTCCGAAGTGGATGGCTTTCTTTCCATCACCGAGCACCTGGAATTCGACGTGCTGGGCGCCTTGGATGTACTTCTCAACAAACACCCTCTCATCACCAAATGCAGATTTAGCACGGGATTGACAAAGCTTGAGAGCACTCTCAAATTCTGACGCCTGTTCCACGATTTGCATACCAATTCCACCGCCTCCTGCTGCGGCTTTGATGATTACGGGGTATCCAATTTCATCCGCCAAAGTCGAAGCAACATCAGCATCAGAAATCGGTTCTGATGAGCCTTTTGCTGTTGGAAGGCCAGCGGCTTCCATTGCTGCACGGGCCTCGATTTTGTCACCCAGTAAAGTGATCACATCCGCTGAAGGACCAATGAATGTGATGCCCTCCTCCTGAAGGCGGTGAACAAACTTGGCATTCTCTGCAAGGAACCCATAGCCAGGGTGGACGGCGTCACAACCCATTTCCTTTGCAGCAGTAATGACGGATTCAATGTCAAGATACGTGTCCAGCGGATTCGGTTTGTTGTTCGCATACGCTACATCAGCAAGGCGAACAGGGAGTGAAAGACGGTCTTCTCGGCCGTGGATGATGGCCGCTTCGATTCCCATATCCCTGAGGGTTCTGAGAATTCGTAGGGCGATTTCTCCACGGTTTGCAATCAGCACTCTCTTGAACGCCATGGTTGCACCAAGAGCAATTACTCTATGATGCCAACGGTCAAAGGTGGTCGAAATCCGCCTATTTCTCAATCGAGTTATGACACTGTTCCTGACAAGAATAACGGCTTTTCATACCGAATTATGGATTCAAAATATTATTTTATTGACAATTTCATGTAATTACTCAGAAGGTTTCATTATCACTAATGGTGTTGGCCGACTATGACGCTGACACCTAAGACAGGAGCCGAGGCCCTCAACCGCCTTGCGGGCCGTGACCTCAACAAGGATGGCAGAATTGTGAACCTCATCATTTGTGGGAATTCAAAATTCTACGATTATGCATGGCTCGAAAATGCCATCGAAGACTGGGTCAAGTACAATGCGTACCCAGATTTGATTATCCTCGGTGGTGCTAGTGGTGTCGATTACTTAGCCGAACGTTGGGCTGATAACAATAATATTCCACTCGCAGTGTTCACTGAAGCATGGTCTGCCCCCCGACCAAACGCACCCACAGACAGTGGTCGGCCTGAGGCGGAAGCTGATCTTGTCAATCGAATGCTCGAGCGAGCGACACACATGCTCGCTTTCCCCGGACCTGATTCAGTATGGACAAAACGCATGGAAACTGCGGCTCAATCTGCTGGAGTACCGGTTGTGAGCGTTCAACTGCCGCCATGATTTCACAACGGTTGGGTGAACTCTCATTCCTCAGTATTCAAAGTGCTTTTTTACCCCTAAACCAAGACCACACAGCGAAAGGAATGGACCAACAAAAGCCGCCAAATGCCCCCATGGCGACCACCGTCGCCAAGGTCATGAGTTCATAGTTTGGCATTCCAAAGATAGGCCCAAACAAAGGAATAATCGATGTCAAAAACGCAATTGGAATGAGGATTTTGAGATTCACTTCGGACCATTCGGCGAATTTCGATAGTTGATTGACAGAATATGCTGAAAGCACTGACAATGAAAACCAGCCCCCGCATAACACGGCCATCGACCCGGGATCGAGTTCAGGAAGAATGAAAACAATAAGAATCAGTATTGCGAGTACCGCACCAGTGGCCGCACCGGAAAAGATGATGTTTTTCCAATTCATGTTCGACCCTAACTCTCAATCTCTAATAAGACCAAAGGTCAGGATTTGAGCACAATCTTGCTTTGATAGCGGGTATCGCATAGGTACCCATGGAGTCGTATACAGATACGAGGGGTCCCCTTGTGTTTGATCGCCTCTAGAGATTATTCTTCAGAATCCTCAATTGCCTTTTCTTGAGGGTGATTCGATTCTAATTTATGATTTTTTAACTGCTCTTGATAATACTCTGCTAATTGAATTTCAGTCCAGCCTTTATC
>VMHT01059146.1_pt1 | contig 11987 bp, 4 predicted proteins | sample 4693611 | NCBI WGS metagenome assembly VMHT01 (sample SAMN12280063, study PRJNA550983) | marine metagenome | isolation source: seawater sampled from same location over 5 years 0.02-0.2 micron viral filtrate | place: USA: collected off the coast of southern California halfway between the port... ...
CAGAAAAACAAAACCCTTTAAACAAAGGGCTGTAAGCTAGGTGATAAAAAAAATTCTTAATACTTCCCAGATGTTGTAGCTCAAACAAATATTAACGCTTTAATATTTATCTTACTACAGCTTTGTCTCCCAAGCCTTGTAAATATTCTTTTCTTCTTCTCATTATTTGTTCTGCTTCCAAATAATTATTTTTTTGTTCTGCTATTCTATCTAATCTAATTCTTTTTTCTTCTGAAGAAAGAGTTGAACTATTTATTATTGATGCTTCTGCTGTTCTAAATTCTTTTAATTCATCAGCGACTTTTTGTAATTCTTTTTGCAATTTTTTTAAATCTCTCATGTATTCTATTTTGTATTCATCTGTTAAACCTTTTGCAAACTTGTCTCTTTTTTCTATGTTATCTTCTATTATTCTAAATGTACTTACTGTGTTATCTACTTCTTTCTTTAAATTATAAAATTGATTTTCATAATTACTTCCCTCTTTTGGTAGAAGAAACCTACCTATTACTGGAAGTTGGTCAACGCCAAATTTTACTCTCTCTGCATCTGTTAAACCTTCTCTTAAAACACTATCTGTTGCTATCATTAAATAACTTCCTAATGTTCCTGTATAACCTCTAATAAGATTTTCTACATACAAAGGGCTAATGTTTAACTCATCTCCTATTACTTTAGAAAGAGTATCTGTTTGTGGTCTATAACCTGCATCATCAGTTCCTTTTAAATAGTCAGGCACTATTTGTCTGCCTGTAAACAAATCATAGTTAGCAAAGTTTTCTACAAGAGGGTCAACAGCTGTTGGTAATGTTAAAGAAAAAGTATGTCTTGTCATTTTTTTAATTCTATTAGCAACATCTTCTCCTGCCACATCATCTGCAAAGTAAGATGTAAGCCGTTCAGGAATAGTCATACTAATTAGCCCGACTTCAAAAGGTTTAGGTATGACTAATGGAAAACCTCCTGTTATTTTTTTACTTCCCGGTATAATTAAATAATTGTCTTTTACTTCATCAGGTGCTTCTTTATATTCTTCTGAATCTCTAACTAAAAAATAATATCCGGGCATCATGGCAATTATTGTTGCTAGTCTTAACCATACACTTTTTGCTCTTTGTGATGGACTTAAACCTTTACCTATTCCATATCTTCCTGTTAGCCCTCTATAAAAAACATCTAGTCCTTGTAGTCTAGGATTTAAAAACATTGTCATTTGTTGATATGTTTGAAAAGCTTTATTGTTACCACGCCTTGTAAAGTTTAAAACTTCTAGTGCTTGATAGATTGCTTCAGCTTCATTGCCTGTTCTTTTTATTGTATCTTTATATACAGCAACTCTAGTAGCAGCATCTGTTATGGCTGTGCCTTGTCCTAATATATCCCATAAACCAGTTACTAAATCTATAGGAAACATATAAATTTTTTCTGCTGTTGGTCTTTCACTTTTAAAAGCATTTTTATAATAGCCATCAATAAGACTTTGTGTACTATCTATTTCTCTTATACCCTTGTCATAGCCTGTTATTATTCCTGCGTTTCTTAACTTAACAAACTCTTCTGGAAGTTTGCCGGTAATCATACCTTTAGCTATCCTAAAAGTTTCTGCTATTGAAGAAAGTACTGGTATATAATTAGCACCACTTAAAGTGTAAGCAGATAATGAATCTCTTAATATTTGTGCAATCCAAAAAGCAGGAGCTCTTGTTATTAAATCACTAACAAATCTTTTAGTTCCTCTTGCTATATTCATAAGAAGATTCGTAGGTGCATAATCAGCTTCTGACATTACACTTATTGCATGATATAACATTGGGTCATTTACTTTAAAGTTTGTATTTTTTCCTTTAACTCTTATAGTAATTACATCTGGTCCTTTAACATTACCTTTAACTTGTTTAGCTGTTTCTAACTCTACAAGGTTACGCATTACTCTATTAGCTGCTATGTTTTTCATACCTAAATTTATAGCTGCTCTTAAATTATTTGTAATGCCAGTAATAGGGTCAACAATATCTTTTGTTTCACTACCTTTGGCTTTTTGAAATGGAGTTATGGATAAACCTTGAAATATTTTTGGTCCTTTAAATCCTTCCATTCCTTCTAGCGGTCTATAAAAAGGAATATAATCTGAATTTGCTAACCATGTTTCTGCTGTCTTTGCATCTAATACACCGGTATCAACTAAGAATTGAACTGTATGTTCATTAGTTCTATTGTACTCATCAATCATAGTTTGTACTTCAGGATAATCTTGTAATACTTGTTTAGCTTTTTTTCTATCGGCTGCTGTTACTTTTACTTTCCTGCCTTCTTTATTAAATCTTGTTTCTCTTTTAACTCTTTGTACTGCTTGAAAAGCCCAAAGCAAATTAGGATTTTTATAAGCTGGTGCAAATATATCAGCAAAAGGTATAACAGGTTTGCCATCTATTTGTGATATATCAGTTACATAAGTGTATCCTTTATCTTTATCATAACGAGGAAAACCTCTTATAAAAGATTGCATAAATATATCTCCTGACCTATCAGAAAAATATAAAGCTGAACTTGCTGACATACTAGCAAGTAACATTTGGTCTCCGTATTTATTTTTTTTACCTGCTTGAACATCTGTTAATGCTAATCTTCCATACCTATCTGCTATTTGTTCTCTAACTTTCATACCAAATTCTTTGGTAGCATCAATAGGTTTAAAGCCCTCTAATACAAGTTGACCGATAGTTTTACTTTCAATAGTGTCATCTCTTACTGTTAAATTTTCTATTAACTCTTCAGCATTTTGATTTAAAGGATTTTTATTTTTATTAAATGAATACTTTAATTTAATATCATTTGGTATGTCATTAATAATAGAATCTACATCTGCATTAGTTTCAGATGTACTATTTTTAATTTCTTTTTGTGCTTCTATTGCTGCGGATACAGCACTGGGAGATGCATTAGTATTTATTACAGGAGTTAAACCTGCTGCTATAGAGTTTTGCTCTTGTTCTTTTGCGACTTGGATATTTTCTTTATCTTGTTCACTAAGTTGCGATTGTTCTTCCGGGCTTCCTCTTCTGCTTCTGCTTCTATTTCTATCAATGATTCTATCGTCCTGAAATAGTTGGGCGGTATCTTCTTCGACAACTTCTTCTCCTAATTTTTTATTATTATTAATGTAAGTAAAACCAACATCAGGTGTTGATGTTCTTTTTACATAATCTTTTAATGCATTATAAGTATCTTTTACATTATTATCTATTGTCAATAAATAATCAATATTTATAAATCTACCTGTTTCACCAAACCTAGTAATAGCTCTTACTATAGCTTGATTAATATTTGCATCTGGATAAACAATATCTACTTTATATCCTTTGCTTTGTAAATCTTGTATTGTATTTTTAAGGCTACTTATATTTGGTTGTTTACGCCTAAAAGTTTTACCCCCGACTTTAGGTATTATTATATTTGCATTTTCTTCTATAAATTGTTTTTGAATTTCAGCAGAAGTATATTTTGAAAATTTATGTACAGCATTAGCACCTTTACCATTATCAAATTCAGGCATTATTTTTTTAGCATCATCATTATCAACTATTGCATAACCTTTTCTTGCTGCTATATCTTCTGCAAATGTTGACTTGCCTGTACCCGGTGGTCCAATCATTATGATTGCTTTTGATTCATACTTTAAATTACCTTTTGCATATTCTATAGCTATGTCTGTTAACTCAGGAATCATTTCACTCATTCTTTTATTTCTTTGAGTTTCAGTTAAATTATCATAAACATCAGGTATAGCTAATGCTTCATTTTGAGTTGCTAACATAGCTGGGTGATTTACTAAAGCATATAAATCATCTGGATTTATTCCTTGTTTTTGATACTGTGGTGAATTAGCTAATATAGTTAAATCTTTTCTAGCATCTGACAAGTCTTTTCTAGTTAAAGTTTTTATTTGTTTCTGTGGAACATTAAAGTTTCCAGATGTTATGGTTACAATATCATCTGCTATTCTTATTCTATTTCTTTGAATTATATTTACATCTTGTAAGTGTGTAGTTAAAACTTGTTTACCTGTAGTATCTCCATAATCATCTATTAAAAAATTTGTTGGTATTAAAAGTTCTTGTTCACTTGAATAACCATATCTATCAGCATACAAATTTAATGCACTTGGTTCAAATATAGATTCACCTCTATATAAAGCGTTCATATTTACTGATATAGCTTCTTTAGGTAAAAGATATTTTTTAACATTGAAACCATACTTAGCTATATCTTCTGGTCTGCCTTCTGCTCTAAGTAATTGTCTTCCAAACTCATCAAGAGTTACATCTGATTCTATTGTTCCATCGTATTTTCTTCTATAATAAAGTTCTTCTATTCTTTCTTCTCTTCTGTTTAAATTTCTTCCAAAAGATTCTGCTACAGACTTATTGGTAGTTGTTGGAACTATAAGAAAACTATCATCTATACGACTTCCTCTATACACAATTATTTCATCAGGAAATAATTTTATAGATTCTTGTGTAACAAGATTTATACCATCATAAATTTCTTGTGCTTGTCTTAAAGTTAAATTTGGATACTCAAAAGGATAGTAAACCATACCTTGACTTTTTCTATTGCCTACTCTTGTTTGTAAAAAAGCTTTGGGTCCTAAAGTCATTAGTGGTGCTACATATTCTGAACCTTCTCCTCTTCCATCTCTTAAAAATTGTTTTACAGCTGGTGGTATTGATGGTGTGCTTCCATATAATTGTCTAAAGTATCCTTCTAATGTAGGTGCACCTGATTGCTCTTCTAATCTTGCTTTTACATCATCAATTAATCTACCATTTGTTTCTCTTAAAGAGAATTTTAAATTACCATTTTCAAGTGGACTTTCTACTTTAGATGTTGAAACTGTTTGTTTGTTATTATCTGATTTTATTAATATATTTCGGTTATTAGTATTTTCTAAAATTAAAGTTCTGTGTCTGTTAGAAAATTTATTTTCACCAAATATATTTTTTAAACTTGTTAAAGCATTTGCACCTTCTCCAGTAATATTTTCAGGTTGTTGACTAAATATAAAATTAGAACCTAATAATAATGGATTTAATAATATAGATTGTGGTTTAAATAAAACAGGAGTTATGTATTGGTCATATAAACCTTCTGCATTTGGTCCTACATTATTACCTATATATTTTTGATAACTTGTTTGTGTTTTAAATGGACTTTCTATTCTTGTTTTTGCATCACTTATATTATTATATACAGTTAAAGTATCCATACCTTTAGCTGCATCTGTTTCTCCTATTACATAACCAACATAATAATCTTCTAATTTAGGAAATTTATATTCTGCAAATGTAGCTTTGCTATTTGGTGTTATATTATCTACTGTTAAATATTCTTGTGTTGTTGCAAATAAAAGTTGACTACTTTTTTTAATTTTAAAATTTAAATTATTATATTTTTTTTCACTATAATTACTTGTTTCTCTAAGTTTATTTTTTTTATTATTAACTATATCTGTTAAGTTTTTTTGAACACCATCTAATTTTGTTTTAAAATTTGCACCATTATTAACTTGTCTTATTTGAAAATCTAATAATATATCTTGAACATCAAAATCTATTTTAGGAGACCAAGTTCTTAATCTTCTATCAGTTTCAAGTGGTATTGTATTACCTATTTGTTCTTCTAATTTATTTTCAATTTGTTTTTCATTTAAACTAAATGCAAGACTTGGCTCATCAGATACTGGTACTGCAGGTTTAGTATCAAAAAGAGTTGATTGTTCTAACTGTTGTAATTCTTGTGTAGTTCTTATTGTTCCTCTTGGTCTAGCTCCTATTTTTCCTGTTACAGCAGCTTCTAAAATATCTCCAGCTGATTTATATTTAGTTTTAAATACAGCGTTTGCTAATCCTTTAAAAAAATTAGATGTTTTTTGTAGTGCGTTTCTAGGTCTGCCAGTTATTTTTTTTGGATTATTAATATAATCTTCAAACATAAAAGCTATTGCTTCATCTACAAAATTAAATTCACTAGCATATCCCTGTTTACCTTTATACCTTCTTTTAGCTTCTTCATAATAAGTTTCACCATTTTTTCTTACTTTAGTTTTAGCAAAATTTTCTAAAGCATTTATTTCTTGTGCTGTAAATAAATCAGCTTGTCTTAGGGCGTGCCAACTTTCATGTCCTAAAGTTTGAGATATATTTTGTAAAAACTTTTTAGCTCCATTTTTTTCAGACAAAACATTTAAGTCTGCTTTATCTAAAGATAAAAATATTTCGTTTGCTTCTTTATCAAATACACCATCAGCTTTTTTAATAAAATTTATATTATCTCTATTTTTTACATTATCTAAAAAAGTAGTAAATTTTAATTTAGTTTCTGGTAAATTAAGTTTATCTGATAACTTTATAATTTCTTGTTGTATTGTTTCTATTGCTTCATTTAAACTTGTTTCTACTAGCGGTCTTAAACTTCCATCAAAATTATATTTTCTATTAGAAGTACCTGTAAATTTAAAATCGTTATCTAAATAACCAGCAGTAATAAATGTTTGTCTTAAATTTTCTGCAGCTTTTTTATTTAAACCTGTTGAATCTTGTATGTTTTTTATAGAAACTTTTTTGCCTACATCTATTTTTTCTAAGCCTTCTAAAGCTATTGAATAATCATTTATGTTGTAAGCTGTATCACTTAAATCTAATAATTTTGTTTCTGTATTTGCTTTGGGTAGTCTATTAAAAAAAGAATACAATAATCTTTTTTGAGGTAGCCCCATTTTATTTATATCTGTTTCAGCTACTAATCTATTTGCTATATATTTAAAAGCATTTGAATCTACAGTATCAATTATGTTTAAGTTTTTTAATAAACTGTTAAATGTTTTTTTAGAAAAAGACTTTTGTTTAACTTCGCTAAAATTATTTTGTTCGGTTTGATATTTTAAAACTTTATTAAATTCTGTTGGAGTTAAAAATTCTTTTAATGTATTTGCATTTACTAATGGATTAAATTTTTGTATCTCTTTTATTTCTGTTAAAATTTCTTCTGATATATTTAAAGTTTCTAAATCGTCAATATGTATATCTAATAAATAAGAATTATTTATGTTATCTACAAAGTCTAATATTAAATTATTATCTGCATCTACATTTTGTTCTATAGCTTTTTCTTGCGACCATTGAATTTCTGCTATCATATTAGAACGCTTTTGCAATTCTGTTAAAACATCTACAGCATATTCTTGGTCTTTATATCTAGCAACTTCATTTTCATTTAAGTCTGTTATAACAAAATCACCATTTTCATCTGGTAAAATATTTCCTTGTTTATCAAAACGACTTTTAAAATAATTATTACTTTCTACACCAGAATTTTTTTCTATAATTCTTGCAATATTAAAATTATTATTTTGTAATATTTGGTCAGCTTCTAATACTGCAGGAGTAAAACCTGTATAATTTTTAAAATTTTCTTCTTGTTCAAAAACTAATCTTTGTGCTTCAATAGAAATTTGTGCTGGGTTTGCATCAGGATTTAATTGTTGTATTCTTTGAAACTCTTTTTTTATTTTAGCTTCTATCTCTTTTCTATATGGGTCCTCTACTGGTAAACCATTTAATTTATTTCTATAATCTTTAACTGCCCTAATTCTATCTTCATATAATTCTTTTTGTCTTTTTGATTTATTAGTTGTATAAGCAGAAGTAAGTTGTGCTAAAGGCACTTCAACAACTGAAAATCCAAACTCTCCAACAACTTCTAAAGCAACATCTCCTATTCTTATTTGCTCTCCTTCTTCTAAAGTAGAAAGTTGTGCAAAGTATTCTCCTGCTCCACCTAATGTTCCTTGTAATGGAAGTTGAACTGCACTATTAATTAAATATCTTGATGCATTATCTCTTATTGTATCTTTTGCAAATATAGTTCCTCTTGATGGAGCTATAACTTTAGGAGCTAATTTAAAAGCTGCAGCATCAAACGCACCAATAAAGACTCCTCTTTTTATTACATATTGTCTAAGTCTTTTTCTGTTATCTTCTTCATTTAAAAAAGCTACAACAGCTTTTTCATCATTTATATCTACACCATTTTTTCTTAAAAACTCTGTAGCTGAATATACAGTATCTACTGAACCAGAAGCTATACCTGTAGCTATAGAACCAGCTGTATAACTTCTTGTTAATATACTTGTGCCAACACCTGCAGATAAAGAAATACCCATTGGTATTAAACTAGAAGCTACAGTTTGTTTCATAATGCCAAAAAAATCAGAAAACAATATATCTACTGCTTCTTCTGTGCTTTCAGCTTCTGCAAATGCTTTAAATGTTTCAGAAGTTTTTACATTTTGTTGTTGACTTATAGAACTAGCTACTTCTTCATTAGCTATTTCTTGCGACCTTAATAATCCAAAAGAGGGTATTCTTTGACCATCATATATAAAATCTATTGGTTGAGTTCCATACAAACCACCACTAGAAATACCACCATATTCTCTGTTTCTATATGCTTCTTCTTCTATCTTGTTAATTCTTTCTAAATTTATTTTTGTATCTTTATCTGTTTTATTACCAAGTGTATAAGGAGTTATTGTGCTTATATCAACACCATCAAATTTTCTTCCGTAAATTATTTGTTGTAAATAATCTATTCGTTCTCTGTCTTCTTTAGTTTTATTTACTTTACTATTTATCTCTTGTAGTTCTTTTTCTATTTTTACTATAAGTTCTTCATTTCTAATTTTTTCTTTTTGAAAAGCTATTTCACCAAAAAATTTTTGTGCACCTTGTTCAGTTATAGTATCAGTTACTCCTATTTCTTCTCCAAAAAAAGATGGACTTGCTTCTTTTTCTTCTTCAGTAAACTCTCTTTGTGGACCTTGTGTAGCTCTTTTATATAACGAAGGTATTAAATCTGTTGCTACATATTTAATATTTTTTAAACCTTGTGTTATTGCAGGTGTACTTACACCGGGCATAGGAGAAAAATCTGAAACTCCTAATGCAGAAAGTCCAGCTAATTTATCTCTTGCAGAAATATCATCTGATTGAAGTAAATCAGTAATGCCAAATTGGGTTTGAGGTTCGGTTTGGGGTTGGGTTTGGGATTGGGATTGGGATTGGGGTAATGTAATGGAATCTTTAGAAAATTTTATAGGTTCAACATTATTATAATATTGTTCCCACTTTTTAATATCTTCATCTGCTGCATAATCAGGCAACTCATGGGTAATATTATCTTTTGTTGTAATATATTTAGGCATTTAAAAGTTTAATTGTGTCATTAAAATTTTGAACTGATTGACCAACTACTCCACCGGAATAATAACCTTGTTCAAAACCTAAATAACCTTGATAAAACTCATCGGCTTTTTCTTGTATTGCTTGTATTCTATATTTTTTTCTATTTTCTTCAGTATCTTCTAAATTATTATCTATTAAATAATTAGATAAATCTGAAAAACTAAAATCTTTTGCAGCAAGATTGTATAATGATTTTCTAAAAGCTGATTCTGTATTTTTTGGAGGAGCTTTTGTTATACTATTTCTTAATAAAGTTTTATCTTCATCAGATAAGTTTTTATTTGCTTCTATATATTCTAATATTTTTATTTGTGAAGGTTGATTTACTCCTCTCATATAGTCTGCACTATCTTTTTTACTTAATATATTTGTTCGTTTGTCTAATGTGTCGCCTAATCTTTTAACATCAAGAGAAGATTTTTTAAGTTCTAATTCTGTTAATTTATCTTTTTTTGCAGATATAGATTTATTAGTTGCATCTAAACTATTTATAGTTGCTTCTAAATTTTTTCCTAAATCTTTTGGTGTAGCTGATGTACCTACAGCAATACCTGCTCTCATAAGAGCCATACCTTGTCCAAACTTTCTTTCTTCTTCTATTCTTTCAGGTTGTTCTGCCATTAATTGTTCATAAAGAGATTGTTCTTTTTCTTCTAATGATGTTAGTTTTTCTAAATAATCTTCATATTCTTTATCGTAAATATTAGGTACTCCCATGCCAACATTCATACCAACAACTCCACCACCATACATAGGCATAACATCAGGACCAGCGGACATAGCTGGTGGTATTGGTGCTCCTTGTGGTTGAGCTGGTAGTAGTCCTGCTATGCCGCTGTCCTGCACAGGGGGTTGTGGTGAAGTTATACCTGCCATCATTTGCTCACGCATTGATGGAAGTGGTGGTGTTTTTTCATTAGATGCTACACGACCTTCATAGTCTTTACGCATATCTTCTCTTCGTTGTATTTCAGACATAACCAAATATTGCGGATACATACCGGTAGGGTTAATCATTTCATTTTGCAAATTACTATCTGCTAAACCTTTTATATTATCTTCTAGTTGTATTATATTCATGTATTAACCCTTTAATATTTGTTATCCCATTCCGCCTTGTAAAGCTTTGTATAAACCTAACCCACCTAAACCAAGACCTAACAACTGTTGTGTACTTGATGGACTAGGTGCATATTGTGAAATTTGTGTTCCCGGTGTTACAGGTAAGCCTTGTAGTATTTGTCCATAAAATCCTAGCTGTTGTCTTGGGTAAGCTATTTGGTTTAAGAAATCTTTATAACCCATATCTAATCCAGCTTGTCTAAAGTTTCTTCCTACTTCTTGTGCTTGTTGTGCTTGTGATAATCTATCAAAAGCTAACTTCTGTTGCATTGGAGCTTGTCTTCCTAAAAATTCTGCAGATGCTAATTGCTGTCTTGAAGCATTTAACTGATTAGCTCTATCTCTTTCAAACTGTTGTTGTGCTTGTGAGAAAGCATCTCTTTGTCCTCTAGCTTCTATGTCTCCTAACTGTTGACCTAAGTTTTTTTGTCGTTCAGCTTGAAGTATAGCTTCACGATAACCACCTAAACCACCTGATTGTGCAGCTCTTGATTCTATTTGTTCTCCAGTTATATCAGATGCTCTTCTTGCTTCTCTTTGTTCTACATCAGTTACTAAATTTTGAAATGGATTCATATACATACTAGCTATTCCACTATCAAATCTTTGTGGATTTACTACACTTGTTCTAGCTAACTGTGATGCTTCTCCCATTTCTCTAGGTGCACCAGCTAATCCTAAAGCTGTTTGTCTGGCTGCTACTTGTTGTGCCTGTGGACTTTGTTCAGCTAACCTTTGACCTGTATAAGTTCTATAAGGATTTAAAGACTCATATTCGGTTCTACCTAATAACCTAGTAAAATATGGTGCAGCATATTCTGGTAAGTTAGTAGTTGTTTGTGTTACTTCTGTTTGTTGTGGAGCACTGCTGCTTTTTCCTTTACCCATTATTAAACCTCTTTTCAAAAATTGTATAAGACTTTTCCCAATTAGATTTGCCTAGCCATTTCCACATACCATATCTAGCTGTGCACTCTATACCATCACATTTATTATCTTTAGCCCAAGCTTCTATTGTTTTTAAATAATTCCATGCCCAATCAGGTAAGTCTTCTCCACCTAAATATTGAACTGCAACTTTTTTACTATTAGGATAGTAAACAAATTCAGTAGTAGCTGCACCTACTATGTCGTTATCTTCTTCTGTAAAAACTACCCAAAGTTGTTGCTCTGCTTGTTTAATAGAATTTTTTAAATAGTCTATAGTCCATCTTCCTTTAGACCTTTTGACTGCTTTTTGTAAATATTTTTCTACATCATTCCAAATAGTTTCCATATAGTGATGAGGAACTAATGTAACAATATAATTATTATTTACTTTATAAGTATTATTTTCTTTTATCTGAGCTACATTATTCATTTAGGTAACACCTTTCCTTTGTTTAATTCTTTTGGTTGTTTGGTAGTATTAGTTCTTTCTTGTCTAACTCTATCTAATAAACCATCAAGTTCTTTTGCACCTGCATCAGAAGAACCATCTCCTAATCCTGATACAACATCTGCTGGTACAATGTACTCACCGGGAGATACAGCTACAGGTTGTTGACTACCAATCATTCCTAA
>VMHT01020219.1_pt1 | contig 11986 bp, 21 predicted proteins | sample 4693611 | NCBI WGS metagenome assembly VMHT01 (sample SAMN12280063, study PRJNA550983) | marine metagenome | isolation source: seawater sampled from same location over 5 years 0.02-0.2 micron viral filtrate | place: USA: collected off the coast of southern California halfway between the port... ...
CTATAAACTTTATGTATTATTTATGTTTTCGGAAACTTTTCACTGATACTTCATGTAAATTCAATTTACCTTTCTGCATCTTCCTATAATGTATGTAGATTCTTTTCGCACGTTTTTATGGTTTCCGGAAACTTTTCACTGATACTTTTCGTTTTTTATTTTTTCCTTCTCTGAATCTTCATGTAAATTCCAATTTACTTGTCGTTCCTTTCACCATATCTTCTTGTTTTCCATTTTCCTTTCTTCACACTATTTCCATTTCGCGAAGCGAAATGAAACTTCATGTAATTTCAATTTTCCTTTCTATAAATTCAATTTACCTTTCTATAAACTTCTTGTAATTTCAATTTTCCTTTCTATAAATTCAATTTACCTTTCTCAAAACTTCTCGAAATGAATCTTCATGTAATTTCAATTTCCCTTCTATAAACTTCGTACAACTTAACAAATTATTGTTTTCGGAATCTCCTACGATTTCCATTTCGCTACCTTCAACACCTTCTTATCGTCTTTATGTATGACTTCACACCTCTCTCCGGGTATCTCGTGCATCCCCACATCTTTCCATATGAAACCAACTAATACGAATTTTCTGTGTAGTATACTTATTATGCAGAAATGTTGTATCTATTATTGTTTTATCCGGGCTTAAAGATAAGCTGTCTTGACGAAAAATGAGTTTAGGTATTACGGAGGCGAAATAAAGCGAATGTCTGTTTAATAAATTATTATAATATTGGTTCATCTGTCCATTGATGAGCCATAATTTGTTTCCAAGAAGAAACCATCTTGTATAAAAGAAATGAAACAAATACGATAAATAAAAAAATAAAAAATCAACCAAAGGTTGATTTTTATTTATTATTAATAACGATGAACCATGTGTTTAGTTCTAATAGTAATTCTAATAGATTACCGGCTAATTCTGAAACACGTACTATAAAAAGTCAAATATATAAAGGTAAATTTATTAATGGAAAATTACAAGGATATGGAATAAAATATAGACGCAATGGAACAAAGATGTATGAAGGAACTTTTGAAAATGGAATATATCATGGAGAAGGAATATATTATTGGGGTAATGGGAACACAGAAATGTATAAAGGAATGTGGACCAAGGGTAAAAGATCAGGAAAAGGAATAGAAAAAAATAGAAATGGTAAAGTCACATATGAAGGAAACTATCAAAATGATAAAGAACATGGAGAAGGAATATTATATAGAAAAGATGGAAGAAAGATGTATGAAGGAAGTTTTCTAAGAGGAGAAGAACATGGGTTCGGTACACGATATTATAAAGGGGAGACTAGAAATAAAGTAGAGTATAAAGGGAATTGGAACGGTGGATCTATAACTGGAAATGGTATAAAATATAGACGCAATGGAACAAAGATGTATGAAGGAACTTTTGAAAAGAACGTAATTGTAAAGGGAAAATTATACTTTCCAAATGGAAAGACAGTACAGTATGAAGGAACCTTTAAATATGGGCTTCCTGATGGAGAAGGAACAAAATATAATTCAAATGGAACTGAAAGATATAAAGGAGAATTTAAAAACGGAAAGTATAATGGTACAGGAACATTAACAAACAACAATATTGGTTATATTACAGGAATGTTTAAAAAAGGTGCACTAAACCTAAATGATGAAAATGTTCGAGCAGCTTTAAACGCACTACCACCAGGTGTGTATCGTAAATTTCTAAAGGGAGGAAGAAATTATTTAAATGGTCAAAGAAGGGCGCTCGAAAGAGGGCTCAACAAATGAGAGAAAACGCAGGATTTGCGTTTGAAAGTTAGTTTCAAAAAAAAACTTTAAATCAATTGTAAATGAACAAAGATGTATTGTTTGAAATATTTAAGTATTTAACAATTGGGGAATTGTTGGATCTGGAGGGTATACTTAAATTTGATGAAGAATTTTGGAAGAAAAAAGCATATCATGATTTAGGAGAAGATTTCTTGAAACTACTAACATCAGAAAACCAAAAATATTAGCAAAAATTGAAAAAAGAAAAACACAAATGCGCAGTATAAGTAAGGAAGACAATATCCGACGAACAAAAAGACAAGAAAGAATAAGGAACCAGCAGGCTTTTCTTGATGCGAAATTAAAACAACAACAACAACAGCCTTTTCCGAAAAGACGTCCATGATAATTAATCATATCATTTTACCATTCCTTATCAGGATTCTTTCCAATCGGAAATGATGTAGACATAGGTCTTTCACCCGGTAAAATATTTCCTTTCCAACTTTTGAAACGAATAGAAACTAATTTTTTTCCATCTTCTCCTTCCATTTTATTTATTTTATCTATAAATTTTCCCAAATGCATATAAAGATCTGTAGTTAATGTAACTGCTTTAATAGGCATTTCTCCTTCCTTTTTCACGACACTTGGGGCGGATATATTGAAATCAATATGTTAAACGATTATATCAAACGATTCGGGTTTAAAGGAATCCAAGTTCTGGATGATAAGAAACGACCTATCCGTGAAATGAAAACAGTAATCACTCGTAAACACCCAAACCCTATTATTCACCTCATTCTATCCGGTGTGAAACACGGCGGATTCCACTTTAATTATATCGATGTTCCTAAAAGAAAGGAATGGAAAAGAAACGTTAGTATCGTGTCTTAACTTCTTGATTCTTTCTATTGTTCTTCAAATTTTTTTATTGTTTTCATTACATTTTGTATTGCATTTTCCATTTCCTCTTTTCCGAGTTTTGTTTCAGGGTTAGTGGGTATCCGATCGGGCCTTTCGCTACAATACAGTGCTCTTTTATTATAATCTCCCGCCACCTTATGTATAAGATTTGCCTTTTTTAGATTTTCTTTGTTTTTACTACTTCCTAGAACACGAGCTTCTCTAAATAAACGTCTTATAATGGCGGAGGCTTTTTCTGTGCTAAAAGCACCATTTCTGTTCGTCAAAGTAGAGTCCTTACAATCTATAAGGGGTTGTCTCTCGAACCAACCCATTTTTACCATATACAAATAAAAAAATCTAACGCACAACATGATACTTAATAATATTTACGCGATCGTACTGTTTCATCACTTCTTCTTCCTGTTTCGCAAAATCTCCTTGGCCAAAAAATATCACGTCGATCTGTTCTCCTGGATACTGATCCAAAAGCCAAATAAGCCCACGAACTCCGAGTTCATTCCATTTCAACGATGCGTCCATCTTATGAACTTGCAGAGTATCCAAATCGTATCCCGTTGCAATCACACCATGATCATCTTCCTGATACAAATGCGAAAGTTTATGAACACTCGTTTCTTTTTTGTGCGCAATATACTTTTTTCCCGGAAATTGTTCCATGAGTTGTTTTATGAGATACGTAAAACTATCTGGTTTGAATAAATCACCGTCCCAAACAATTACGTCATACAGACTCAGGTGCTTGACGTAATTCTGGATATCATCGGATTGCCAGTTGACTCCGTACACAAATCCTTTTACTGTCGCGATTTTCACGTGTTGCATTTAACTTGCTTGGTTAAGGTACTGTTTCGTGTTCTTTAAGTACATACATATGGTAGGGACCATGTTAGAGGTTTCTAACCATCTTAAACCCAACAGTTATACTAAATATGTACAAATGTGCACATATGTGACATATTATGTACACATATTATGTACATATATGTGTATAAAGTTAATAGAGTTACGCTGAAATGAGAATGCGATGCGGGTAAATTCTCAAATTTTAAACTTTAAACTTTTATCTTTTGTTCTTCTTTTTAAAAATTTAAAATATCTCTCTGCTAATTTATACTCTTTTGGTTTCTTTTTCTTTAATACTTTTAATCTTACATACATTATCATTCCAACTTGCCACAATCTTTTATGTGTGTATTTCTTTTTGGCATGATAGTTTTCTAGCTTCTTTATCGTATTCTTTACATCTTCAACTGTTTTATATTTTATTGATATTGTATTACTTGGGTTCTTATTTATATATACGTTAAATGACCTTTTTGGATCATTTGGATTGTACAGGAATTGTTTTTTCTTCATTACATTATTAAAATAAAATCGAGAACCTTCGCTCTTTCTTTTCACCCTTATTTTACTCTTATTGTGAAGGTTCGCTTTTATTCTCCTTTTGACACGTGTAAATAGCTCAGCTTCTCTTGAAAATACAAAGAGCCTCACTGGACGCACTGACTTCAAAAACTCACCAATTTCTATTTCATTCTTAACTTAACTTTTCTCAAAAAAACTCTTCTTCCTAAAAGCTCTAAAAAGTACCTCTTTGCTAAAAGCTCTAAAAAGTCTGTCCTCCTTCCCTGAAACCCTAAAAAGTACGTCTTCTTCCCTGCTCTTTACTTCTTCTGTCATGCCTACGATAGAGTTCTCTACTGCCGCCGAGGCCATGGCCGCCATGAAAAAGCTGACTTCTCTGGCTCCTAAGATAGTCTCTGAGACTACTCTTAGTTTCAACACTAACTCCCTCTTGGACTCGGCTCTTCTTAAGTTGACTGGAAGTGACTATGTTAAAGTCCAGCGTGGTCCAGGACGTCCTCCTGCGTCTCATGGTCCTCCTGCGTCTCATGGTCCTCCTGCGTCTCATGGTCCTCCTGCGTCTCATGGTCCTCCTGCGTCTCATGGTGCTGGTGCTGGTGCTGGTGGTTCTTCTGGTGCTGGTGCTGCTCGCCGTAAAAACGCTGGAAAACGCTCTCTTGGTGACTTTCAGAGTATAGTTGTTCATGTTGCTGACCATGATACAGCTAAAGTAGTGAATATGAGCACAAAAAACAGAAAGAAGTTTGAACATGAACTTGAACTCGTTCATGCTCGAGTTAATGACTTCAAGTCTGTCATGTTCATCGACGGAGAAGGTGGGCCTGTGAAGAAGCCTTTCGGAAAACCACCGGCCGGAAAAATATGGGACAGCTTTACTGGAAAGTACTCACTTGCCTCTGAACTTCTTCGCGAATATGAAGACGCTACTGAAAACGCAGTTACTGCCTTAAAAGATCTGAAAGAAGTTGTCAACGACATGATAGATAAGATCACTGGTAACTGGTCTGACCTCGACGTGAATAAAAAAGTGGATCTCTTAGGCAATAAGCGTTATCTTAAGTCTTTTATCTTTATGAGGTTTGGACAGGTTCATGAACAAGACCTGGTTGGTGTTCCACAAGCATATGATGCTTCAGATAATTCTGTCACTTTGAAGTATATCTACAAAGATCAGGTGGAAATTTCAGAAAATATATCTCTTGGCGTTCTTCTGAACTGGGACCCTGACAAGATAATCGATTCTCCTGCTGCTATTCATGCTGCTGCCGTCGCTGCTGAAGCCGTCGAAGAAGAACCCACTGCTGCCGAAGAAGAAGAAGAACCCGCTGCTGCCGTCTCTGCTGAAGCCGTCGCTGCTGCTGAAGTCATCGAACAAGAAGGAACTGCTGGTGAAGAACCCGCTGCTGAAGTCGTCGCTCAGAAAAAACCGCGACTGCTAGGACCGAACCTTGCTCCAGATAACATACGTGTCATGCGCACTCGTGCCGGAACTGGCTCGTCTCCTACGTCTCCTGCTAAGAAAAAGTAAAAAAACAAGAAGGGTGTTAATAACAGAGTACAGTTAACTGGTGCAATATATGTACTAATATGTGAATATATGTATTATATATGTGTACATATATGTACATAATGTGTATAATGAGATTGAACTATTATAGGTTTCTTTAACAATAAATTTGATACAAATACAAAACAAATGTAGCTTGGTATCTCGCATACATATACGCTGTAAATATTTTATTTGTTTTGCATCTTTTCTTTTTCCTCCCATAACAATCATAACTTTTTCCTCCCATAACGAGCATATTTATCAACGAGTTTACGTGGCGCCCCCTTTTCTTTTAAATTCTTTTCTCTTTTATTTATCCAGCCCGCATTCTCATTTCTGCGTACGACATCTTTCCTTCAAAGAACGATTTCACCGCATCCAGTTGTTGTTCGCCATTCGGGACATGTTTACTGATTTTTTCAAAAGTTTCTAAATAGTCCTTTTTGTTATTTTCTAAAACAATACTGTAATTAATAATACTGTCCACGGTAATACTGTCCACGTCACACGTTTCGTTCTTTATTAAGGGTTCTGTTTTCTTTTCGGTTGTTACGATTGTTCCCATTGTTTATTAGTAATCAAAATTATTGTTTAAGTAATTACTCAACAAAGAGAGAATCATAGTACGATTATTCTGTTCGGTTTCATAATCAAACGCAACAGGAAGTTGTTCGATGAGATCATGGACCTCATTGAGGTTTTGGTACGTTTGAATACGATCTTGAAGTTCATTGATTTGAAGCTGAAGCATGTGAACGTGATCCATGGTGGTTACTATTCGCTACGGGTTTCTTTAAGTAATCTTTGCGTTTGTTTCATTTGTTCGAGTACTGATTCTTGAATTTTTTTCAATCGATTGAGTACTGATTTTAGATTGGACGGAAATGGTTTAGTAGTTTTCCCCTAATACAAAACTGGCATTAAAGGACACAACATGTAGTCCATCTTGCTTCGCCTCAACTGGTAGGTGATCGCTGAATAATACGTTTTTGTTTTGATTTCCAAATATAGGAACATGATAATTATTATTGTTCATTTAGTATATACGAAGAAAACAACACCTGAAATTAAGTCTTTGCTAAAAACGTTCCAATGCTAAGCTAAAAACGTTCTAAATGCTTGTTCCGGAGGCATATTCGCCTGAAAATACTGTAATAGTGGGTTACTAGAATATCCACCTGGTGCCATTCCACCTGGTGCCGCCATTCCACCTGGTGCCGCCATTCCACCTGGTGCCGCCATTCCACCTGGTGCCGCCATTCCACCTGGTGTCGCCATTACTTGTTCCATTCCTGGTGTTGGATTGTTGAACACATTATTTCTCAAAGAATATATAACAAGACCGATCATCGATAAAATAGCAACGATTACCGCAATGCCTAATACTGCTTTAGCTCCATCACTCTCTTCATCCATCTTATTAATTACAAATGTAAAAATATATGATTTCACACGTTTCCTTCGTTGTTACATAAGGGACACCGTTTACTATTGGAAAACCATTGATCGATGCATTCTTTGTGATAGATATGTTCACAAGGAAGTTGAACAATTTCTTTCTCAAGAGATTCCATACAGATCGAACACTCCTGTTCGTTCGGGATATCTTCCAGTACAGAATAATCATTTCTGGTAATCGTACGTGGTATCGTTCCTACAATATAAAGCGGTTCCACAGAACGTTGAATCCGTGATACTTTGAATGCAGAAATAAAACAATACGCAATCATAGAGAGTGCTATTGCAATCACTCCACATCGTATTAATAGACTCAATAGATCAGTCAAGGGATCGTTTCTTTCCGAAACCACTTCTACTTGAAGATCACCAAAAGATAACATGTTCCTAATATCATAGAAATCATCATCTCTTACAACACAATATCCGTCCGTGTTATTCATCCAATAAGATTCCCTCACGACACCTAATGATCGTTCACATGATTTATCTTGTATCAACAAATACTTGAATAACGAAGAACAATTACTACTTATGATTCCAGAATATGACGTGACAATATCATTTATACATTCCGCTTCAAATACGTATTTCATGCGATTCACAATTCGCAGTATGTACAAAGTACCCATTATATATTGTAATCAAAAAAACTTTAATATAATATATTAATGAATAGTCAAAACAAATGGAATAAACCAAACAATGGAAAAAAAGGAAGAAAATACAATTTTTCATCTGGTGCAGGAATTGCCAACGCCGGTGGACGTATTTACGCGTGGTCGGATGTTTTTGCTTCCGTGTTCATCGGATGTATCTTGATTTCTATCGGGATTTTTCTGTTACAGTATAAGATAAAACGAACCGAATCAGGAACAGCAACTATTATAAAAAAATCAGTACAAACTACAACGGGATCCGGAAAAGACCGAAAAACACAATACATTGCTCATTATAAGTATACACCAAGCGTCGGTTCTAGTTCCGGAACCTTATTCGATAACTTAACAGAAACAATCGACACCTATTATGCAAGTGGAGCGACAACAGCGGTTTATTATAATCCTGATGATCCTGTAGATTGTTCTTTGGTTGCACCCTTAAACCCGAAATTAATAGGTGGTGGATTAATTGGACTTGCTATTTTCGGAATGATTATTTCGTTTATTGTTCTTTATGTTGTTCGAAAAAATAAAACGGCCGCACAAATCTATGGCGGTGGTAGATTAATAGGTAATGTATTTAGTTAATCTTCTTCCTTTTCATCGTCTTGATCCTTGGAATCTTCCATATCGTATCCTTCCCATACAGGTTCTTCAGGTTCTTCAGGTTCTTGTTCTTTGGTGATTTCATTTATATCTTCTTTAATTTCTTCCATTTTATTTTTATTCCATAAAAAGTTCTTCAATTTCATTTGCTTCATCCGAGCAACTTCGCGTTTGGAACGACCATCTAGCAAACATGCTGTCTTGATTTGCGCCAATGTAGGTTTCTTATGGTAATTCGAAAACAGTTTCTTGAGATGTTCCGTATTCACATCAGGAATAGGAACGATGATCTTTTTCTTCGGAATGTCTTCGACGTCAAAGAAACCCATCTTACTCAATTTACTTTACTTGATTTTGTTCTTTAAGTAAACGATTTAAAAATGAAATGATAAATAAAAAATAAAGTCAGCTGTCAGACATTTTCCTTTTAGTACTTTTTTTACAAGTTAAGAATAATGATCTTCGTTTATGGTTGTGTATTTACTCTCGTATTCATACACCTTTATAGGAAAATGTTAGAAAAGCGTAGTAAATCTCCTAGTTGTGTTGATACTTTAAACAGAACATTTTTGGAAATCAAGTTTTGTATGTGGAATGTACTACATATTATAGCATACTTCGTGCTTTGTTTGAAGTTTAAACCCACTAGTTTATATGAGCATCTCAGGATAATGTTCCTTGGAGTTGTTTGGTTTGTTATCGAAAAGATATTCTCAACGCAACAAGAACGAGGAAAGTGTGCTAAAAACGTGGTGTACAAAAATAATACAACCCCTCGATACGACGACATATTTTTCAATACATTAGGTCAGATGTTGTACATCGTTTACACTTTGCCTTTAGGAAAAAAATGATTATAATAATAATGAAAAAACTCTCTAAACTGGACATGTTTTACTTGTACATAGTCATTGTGATCATCACAATGGGAACTCTTGATCGTAGAATCTGGTTAAATATGACATTTTCAAAAAATGCGGACATTGTGTATAGAAATTGGGAAGAAAGTTCAGGTTATAGTCCAAATAGTGCGAGAAGATTCGTTTTGAGGATAATAAATTCAATATATCCATTTATTTTCCCTTTGTGTGTACTGCATATTCTATTGTGCACAAAATACAAGAATAAATTGGAACTAGTAGCATTCATATTGAATAAGCCTTACACACACCCAAAATTTGAAATGTCATTACACGGTTCGATACGATATTTTGATTCCAATAATGTATCAGATGAGGTACATTCGAAAGTTTTTTGGAATGATATTTTCGAGAAGTCTGGTGTTAGTACACCAGAAATATTCGGGTACCTGAAAAATGGTGTGATACAAATGAACAAAAGACCAGATGGAAAATGTATCCTTAAACCAGTTACTGGTGGATTTGGAACGGGAATTGAGATGTTTAACGAAAAGCGATACCCTTTAGAAGGCGAATATATTATTCAAAAATTCATTAAAACCGATGGGCATCACCGTATAGTCACAATAAATAATAGTGGTGTTTTTACTCATTATTTTTGTGAGAAAGCAAGTGGAAAAATAGCATCCAATGGCAGGAAAGGTGGTACGTGTCGCAGTTATAAAACCCCAAACAAACTGATTGAAAATGCTAAACGTGATGCATATAGAATGCATCGGGAAAATTTAGGTGATATTGATGTTATAGGTTGGGACGTTGTGATATCTGAAAATGCATATTTTTTCTTGGAGGGAAATGTGTCGGCTAGCTCTATATTAAGTTCAGATCTTGATTATGCATCAAAAGCAAAACAGTTATACAATCTTATTATTTCTAGACCTTGATCTATCTTTTACATCTAAATCAGTGTGGTGGTACTCATCAGCTTTTTAGGCATTTTGCAAATAGTGTCCCCACAATGATCTCTTACTCAATTTACTTTACTTGATTTTGTTCTTTAAGTAAACGATTTAAAAATGAAATGATAAAAATAGTTAACATGATTCATATCATCATTGACGGTGATAATATTCCAGTAGATAAGTATCTAGAACACATCTTACCCAAACTACAACTCAAAGGAAAACCATATTACACAACTGTAATCGTACAAGGGGATCTGAAATTTAAATATTCAAGTTATACAAAAATCACACTAAACATTGAATTTTGTAAAACAAAAAACAAAAATGCAACAGATAGTAGACTTTTATTCGAAGCAGGAAAAAGTATAGAACGCGGCGATGAAATTATTATTGTTTCGAATGATAAAATATTCGATGAACTGGAAGAAGAAGAAGGTATTCAAGTAGTCGGATATAATAAATCTGTGGTCAAGCAAGGATACAAACTAAAAAAGAAAAATGTTATGTTATGTTTACAACAAGCAATCGATGCGAAACAACCCCATGAAGATATTTACTTAATGGACTTTCAATTTACATACTTCACACATGTAACGAAACACAATCTTCGGGAATTTATAGAAAGTATCCCTGAAATCAGTATAAGTCAGAATGAGTGCTTGTACTTTACACATGAAGCACGCTAATAATTATTTATGAAAAAAATGTATCAATGACTTGATTTTAATAGTAGTATTATTATCATACAGGATAGTCGGATCTTCATTCATTTGATGGATCAATTTCTCAAGTTTACATATTTTTTTTATTGCATGAAGGTCACAGTTATTTACTTTATATAAAGCACAATTATATTCGTCAATAACAGCTTCGATAGAGTACATTGTTGTATAACAAAACTTACCATATTCTTTAAGTAAGAAATAATTAACTTTTTTGTTCACTTTCCAGAACCAGACGAACCCTTACCAGAACCGCGACCTATGTTTCCATTACCAGGACAAATCAAAGAATTACCAGATTATAAATCATTTATTCGTCAAGATAATGTAGTGTCAAAGAAAGAAAATAAGGAAGAATGGGAACTTGTTTAAGCCTTTTTCACAATGTGGTACCAGTTTTTGTACATGAGGCCGTGCATAATACCTGACATTAACAAACCCTGGAAGAAATCACTTTTCTCTGTTACGATCATCCATACAATTACATGAAGTAACCAATGATGTAAATGTATTTTTGTGTGAGAAGTAGAAAACTGATTGTTTTTCATGGCGCACGTTCCATGGCCATTACAGAATGACAAATAAAATGCGTACCCTAATAGGAAACCTAATATAAAATTAGTATTCAATTTTAGGGACATTTGTTATTACTAACGTTTTTAAAATATTAGGTTCCGGCACTTTTGATGGCGCAGTAACAATCATAAGGTGCGAACCCGTCGCGCATAGATTCCAACCATCCGCGTTCACACTTGAGTTTTTCCGCATCTCCTGGATCAATGGTTTTCTTCATGACAAAGGGTCCTCGACCAGTAAAGATATCGTATTTCCCATCATCATTTGCTTCACAGCTATCTAGTTTTGTTTTATCGTACTCCTTCTTCCCTTCTGCTAAAAACTTCGGGTTTTCGCGGTACTTCTTGTATTTATCGTCATCCTTCAGTTTGTTTTTAAAATACTGTCCATTCATATGAGGCAAGGCGATACATGTGCAGATACAACAGAGAACAAAGGTTGCTGGTCCTGCAGTTCGTGTAATTTCCATAAAACTTTCCATTACTATTCATCCATAAAATAATTCCTCTTCGTAATACAAATCTGTGTATTCTGTGGA
>VMHT01058292.1_pt1 | contig 11986 bp, 22 predicted proteins | sample 4693611 | NCBI WGS metagenome assembly VMHT01 (sample SAMN12280063, study PRJNA550983) | marine metagenome | isolation source: seawater sampled from same location over 5 years 0.02-0.2 micron viral filtrate | place: USA: collected off the coast of southern California halfway between the port... ...
CTGAAGTGGTGGTTTGCGTTGGTGACATGCTGGACGCTCCAGAATTTGGCAAGTACCGAACCTCGCCAGCGTTCGCTCTCACATCCCAAGCATCCATCGACCGTGCAGCTACGTTCGCTGCCGAGCTACGAGCTTGCGCGCCTGACGCAGAAATCATTTGGCTCGCTGGGAACCACGAAGAAAGGATTACCAATGCGGCACTCGACAACCTTAAGGCGGCGTTCGGCCTCAAACGTGGAAACGACACTTACGGGCTACCTGTTCTTAGCGTGCCTTTTTTGTGCCGTTTTGATGATGCCAATATTCGTTATGTTCCAGGGTATCCAGCGGGGAACTACTGGATTAACGAAAAAATCAAAGTCATTCACGGCAACCGTGTCAAATCGAATGGCTCAACAGCTCATGCGTACCTTGCGAACGAGAAATGTTCAGTCATCTACGGGCACATCCACCGCAGGGAATGGGCAGAACGTTCACGCGATGATTATGACGGGGCTAAAACTGTCATGGCCGCATCCCCTGGATGCCTCGCGAAAACGAACGGAGCGGTCCCTTCGACGCGCGGCGGGATTGATCTCGACGGGCGACCTCTCAACGTCGTTGAAGACTGGCAACAAGGCGTAGGCATCGTCACGTTCGAGCCAGGTGACGGCAACTTCTTCTACGAACAGATACCCATACATGATGGGCGAGCATGGTTCCGTGGCAAGTTGTACAATGTCTGAATGGCACCTCCAAAGGTAAAAAACCCTAAAAAGTCTGCTGCGAACTACCGCAAAAACGCTTCTTCTCGAGCAAAAAAAGCCGATTACGACAAGAAGTACCACAGCAGCAGTACCCGCAAGTCGTATCGTGCCGAGCTGCAAGCTGAACGGCGTAAGCGTGGCGTAGCAGGCAAGGGCGGTAAAGATATGTCGCACACTAAGTCCGGCAAAATTGTTGCTGAGAATGCCAGCAAAAATCGCGCCCGTAACAGAGGCAAAAAATAATGTTGCTCACCTGCCGTGCCTGTGGCGAGGTGTGGCCTTCAAGCTCCGGTCGTCGGTGCCGTGAATGTGATAAACATGGTGAACCGTACGATGCGGAGGACGAATGAGTGAAATCTACGACGACGAAGACGACACTTGGCCGTTAGTTGTTTGTCAGTGGAAAGACGCTCACGCAGGTGGAGGCAGTAGCTGGACTGATACTGCTACTTACAAACCTGAAGAAGTCCATGTGTTGAGCGCAGGATGGGTATGGGCAAAATGCTTAGAAGGCCACCTCACTTTAGTCAGCTCGACCATCGGTGAACCGCAAGAGCCTGAAACAGTCGGAGACATTATCCACATTCCGTGGGAAAACATTATCGCTGTGTTCTCGCTTACCATGAACGTCCCCGTAAATTGGATGACTGAAGAATTTTAGTTGCAAACTGTCACACCCCTCGTGTAGAAAGGTCACAGATCGCTACACAAAGGGGAATCAATGCGACGCAAAACCATACCGAAACCTGAACACGGCTCAATCGAGTGGTTGCGGCTACGTCAACGTGACGAAACCGGATACCCAGTGGTGTCAGCTAGCGAAGCCGCAGCTGTGCATTCCGAGCATCGTTACAAAACCAAGTATGCGTTAGCGGCAGAAAAGCTTGCTGACGAACCCCAGGTCACCGAAACAAACAGGGCTATGGAGCGAGGCAACCGGCTCGAGCCAGTAATCCTGCAATGGGTGTCAGACGAAATTGGTGAAGAAGTCTACGCACCGGAAGTCATGTACAGCGTGACCAGCGGAGGCGCATCACTTATCGCAACGCTTGACGGCATTGTCGGGGAACAGGACGACCCGAAACGAGTTGTCGAAATCAAAACGTACAACCGTCAATGGGACGAAAACGCAGACATAGACGGCAGAGGCCCACTTCCCAGCTATTGGTTTTGGCAAGGCGTACACCAAGCCGCTTGTTCAGGTGTCGACGAAGTGTTATGGGGCATCTTCGACAGTACCCTCGACCTACACCTGTACACACAGAAAATGGACAGCAGTATCATCGGCAAGCACGTTGGCCGTGTCTCAGATTTCTGTCGGCACATTGCTTCAGGCAACATCCCGTCAGAATGGGAACACACCTACGAAGACCTCGCCAAATCATTACCTGTCAACGACAACATTTGCGAGATTGACGATCAACTCAACCTGCTGTCTCAATTGCGCCAAGTACAAGGACAGAAAAAACAGTTGTCAGATTTGGAAGACGAGCTGAAAGCAGAAATTGCTTTAGCTTTGGACGGGGCAACCACCGGCACCATTCACGGAAACGTTGCTGTCACTTGGAAACAACAGTCCAGGGCAGGCTTCGATCAAAAAAGATTTGCTTCTGAGCATCCTGAGCTCTATAGTCGATACAAGACCAGCAACACCTTCCGTGTGTTGCGTCTAAAAGAAAGGTAAAACATGGAACAAGATCGTGAAACACTCGCGACCATATTCGACAAATACGGCTCACCCGATGCCAAGTACATCGAGCGGCTACCCAAAGGCGGCACAACACTTGACTTTGTCGGTCATGCACGCATCACGCAATGGCTGCTCGAGGTCGACCCGTTGTGGAGTATCGAACCAGTAGCGTTCGACGAAGCAGGGTTACCCGCACGAACCAAGCACGGCAACATGGTGCAAGCAGGGTTCTGGATGACAGTGTGCGGACATCGCCGTTACTGTGTTGGATCTGTCGAAGAACGCAAGCAAGACATCGGCAAAGAGCTGATTTCTGACGGCATCCGCAATGGGGCCATGAGGATGGGATTTGCCCTGAATCTTTGGTCCAAGCTCCCGTTAGGAGAAGAACCCGAGCCATCACCAGCACCAAAGAAAAAAGCCGCCGCAAAAAAAGCGGCACCGGAACCCGAACCAGTAGCCGACGACGAACTTGCCGACCCCACAGTCGTTGAAAACTTTATCAACGCATGTAAAGGCGCAAAACTCGATGCGACAGAAGTCTGCCGACACGCAGGCGTACCAGTCGACGCAGTAATGGACCTTGATGCCCCCACAGCAACATTTGCAGACCTTGACCGTCTGCGCTCATCATTTAAGGAGCTCATCTCACAATGAACAACATCACAGTCACAGGCAACGTCGGACGCGATCCAGAACTCAAGTTCGCACAATCCGGCACCGCAGTCCTCAAATTCTCTGTCGCAGACACGAGTGGACGGGACGAAAACAAAAAAACCCAATGGTGGAACATCGTCTGCTTCGGTGACCTCGGAGAAAACGTCGCTGCAAGCATCAGCAAAGGCACCCGTGTGCAAGTCATCGGCAAAGTACAGAAAGAAAAGTACACAGGTAACGACGGCATCGAAAAAGAACGAGTTGAAGTCCTCGCAGATGACGTAGGCATCTCGCTTCGCTGGCAACCAGCAGGAACCAGCGTTACCCGTGAAACACCGCAGGAGCTTGCACCAGAAGAACCGTTCTGATGGCAAGACCCGTAAAAAAGGTACAATGGGCATGCCGCACTTGCGGTCAGACGCTCACCACATATCGACCGTTGCTTGCCCCTCCCATGCACTCGTGTGGGGCGGGCAAGCGACGCAAAACGATGGAGGAAGTAGATGAGCCGCAACAAACAAAAGGGCACAGCATTTGAAACACTGGTCGTGCGATGGCTTGCCGAACACGGATTCCCATACGCCGAACGCAGAGCTCTAGCAGGAACCCATGACCTCGGAGACATCACCGGCACCCCAGGAATCGTCTGGGAATGCAAAAACCACAAAACCTTGTCGTTCTCGGAGTGGCTGGAAGAAGCTAGCGTGGAACGTGCTAATGCTTCTGCTGATTATGGCATCGTTGTAGCCAAGCGCAAAGGGAAAGGGGATGCAGGCGACCAATACGCAGTAATGCGCCTCGAAGACCTCGCTCGGCTACTTAAAGACGCTGGCTACTAATGAAACTCATCGGGTGGGCAGTGTTTATTGTTGTAGCGGTACTCGGGTCGGACGCAACTACTGAAGCCCCAACAGAGGTTACTCCCCCTACCTCCACAATCGCTTCAGACCCCCCTAGATTGCGTTCTAAGCCGAGCAGAGTCACAACCACCACAACGACCGCCCCAACCACCACAACAACCACCACAACAGTGCCGATCCCCGGTATCGAAACCGCACGCTACCCAGACCTGTGGATAACCGCAATTGAAGCTGGGTGGCCCACCGACAGACTTCCCACCCTAGACACCATCGCCTTCCACGAGTCAAGAGGACAACACGAAATCATCGGTGGAGGCGCATACGGAGTGCTACAAATCCAATGGAACGCACACAAACACTGGATCAACACAGAATTCGGCATTACTGACCCCAAACAACTATTCGACCCGCTCACAAACCTCACCATCGCACTATGGCTCGCCCAATACAGCGAAACCAACTACGGAATATGGTGCCAACCGTGGTACATGAGCCTAAAAAAACCGAGCAAATACTGCTAATGAACCAACGCAACCCACTCAGCCTCCCAATATCCCAAGTCCTTTACGATCCGAACGAAGCAAAATGGAGAAACAAAGCTAATTGCCGCAACACACCAGTCGAAGTATTTTTCCCCGACAAAGGCGCAACAAAACAGAAAGTCCAGATCGCCAAAGCAATCTGCCACGAATGCAAAGTCGAACAACAATGCGCCGACTGGTCACTCCAATTCTCAGAACGAGCTCTCCTCGGCATCTGGGGCGGCATGACCGGAAAAGACAGGCGCACAGCCCGTCAAAAATTAGGGTTAACAGACAATGACACCCCAATGGATGAATGAAGCCGCCTGCAAAGGCGCAGACCCCGACTGGTTCCACCCACCAGACGGCTACCCATCCTTAAAAGAATACGGACTCGCACTCTGCAAACAATGCCCCGTCACCCAACAATGCCTCAACTACGCAATGTCATTCAAACTCATCGAAGACCAATACGGCATCTACGGAGGCACCACACCAATCCAACGACAACACCTCCGCAACGGAACCAACCACATACGCAGACGACCAGGACCAAAACCACAAACAATCACAGGACTAGACGATGAAACTTGAATTCGAAGAATGGGCAAAATACGGATGGGAACACGGCTGGTGCTCACCACCACTCTGCCAAACCTGCGACGGCCTCCCAATGACCCTCCAAGAAGAACTCGCACTCGAAACAGGCGAAGAACACTGCATGCACATCCTACGCCTATACCAAAGCGGCGAAGACCGCATCGACGCAGAATCAACCCACGCCCCCTCACAATGGCGCGCAAGCAACCGTGGCTGGAGTGTGCGTGCGGACAGATGCACAGACAGCTTCGAGCCCGAGCTGGAGTGAACTTGTCGTTGCCACTATCAAACCACTATCGACCACCCACACCTCATTCTGCATATTATGCAGTCAGCTCGATAGATATGCAAAAGACCCCCAGCCGGAGCTGAGGGTCTTCTGCGTGGGGAGGTGATGCACGATTATTCAATGAGCATGAGTAGAAAAACGATGATGCCCATTCCGATTGTGATGATTGCGCCGTCGCTCATAGAAAACTCCTAACTAGCTCGACAGGGATACGAATTACACCAACCGTTTCGCCGTCCCGAGAAAACCCTCGGGCGTCATCTGGTTCGCAATCGTCGGCAATCATTGCGATCTCAATGCAAATGTTGTCTGGGTCATTCTCGAGATCGACGTTTATGTCGACGTACCGTCCGAGTGTCGCAGGAAACAAATGGTATTGGTCAGGCGTGCTTTGCACAAACTCACCGTCAGCGTTCATCGTTCCACCTCGAGATCGATGGACTGGAACGTGATGCGCCCTAACTTTTCGCTGTCAACAGTCCAGTAGCCGTCCTCGTCGTCAACATCTGGGGCAAACCACATCGGCATGGCCTCCGATTGGACAAACGATTTCTTGACACCATCCTGCCAACCAACGACAAGATAAGAGCCGTCATCCGTACCGTCGTAATCTGTAAATCGCAAATACTGTTTCATCGTTCCACCTCGAGCTCTTCACCGTCGATCACAAACCAGCCGTCAGAAGTCGCAACAACACACAACGACTGCTCTTCGAACCACAACGAACCGCTCGACTTTGCGACCTGTGGCACAGGGTAAAAATCAGGTATCTCACACCCGTCAAACGCAGTAACATTGACATGCTCCCAGTATTCATTCTCGATGCTGTACGCCCACACAGTGTTATCTGAATAATCCGAACGTACCCGAAAAAAATATTGCGGGTAATCAGGTTCCAAGCTCATCGCATCTCCCATCTGTGAATGCATCCATCGCAAACAGTTTCAGTAGCTTCACCGTTATCGACATACCAGTAATCTGTCGTGCCTTCACCACAACGGTTGCACTCAAGCATCTGGCACTCTTCGCACATATACCCGTTCTCAACGCCGTTGTCGGACGGTATGCGGTTCACGAATCGTCCTGAGCCGAACGCAGTCGACTGGTGGCACTCGGTGCAAAGATCACCAATGTCTGTGACAATCATCGGATAACCCCCAAATCTCGAAGATCAGAAACCTCAGACATTGCACCATCCCAATCGCCCAACTCGGCAAGAATCGCAAACGCCTCACCAACAACTGACACCTCGTCACCCTCAGGAACGTAACACTTTGTGTCAAACACAACGCACCCGTTGCGAGCAAACAGCTCACGCACTTCGTCGTATGTTCGACCGTGCTCTTCAGCAACCTCATGCAGTTCGTCGTTATCCCACGGTTCACTGCACTTACGACAATAAATGTCCATAACAATTACCTTTCATTAAAGCTCGAGACCCCACGCCCCGATGCACCATTGATAGTACAAGAGCCCTGTCACAATGTCAAATATTTTTTGTGTGCCAGCTGTAGCGAACGTGCTGTAGTGACCGTGCCACTATCACCACTCAACAACAACCCACCAACAAAACAGACCTTTCTATACTCTCTCTAAACTCCCAACTCTTTAAAGCTCTCTATAACTGTCTATAACTGTCTATAACTGTCTATAACTGTCTATAACGGTCTATAACTGTCTACATCATTCAATAATTTAGGTAGCTACGCTCCGTTCTTTATGGTGGCGAGCCAGTCTCCTGCGTCGACTGTCTCTCCACTATCACCGCAATTTTTTCGCCCTGCATAAATTCTCATCGTTATGCATAAGCCGGTACACGAAAAAACCCCGCCCAACTGGGCGAGGTTCTTCCGCGCTCGGACAGTGGCGAACTATTTCAATCGGTCATGAATCACCACCACCAACAGCCCCAACGCAATGAACACGAAAGGCCACACGCCGAAACTCGCGACCCATTCCGAGGTGGTCACAGTGTCGCCGGTGAGCATCATGAGAGCCGACACCCGCCCGACCTCGAGCAGTCGCCGGAGCGGTACAGACGGAACCCGCACCGACAGAACAACCGACGAGGCCGGAGCGCCTCACGCATTGCCCACACCAGCACGACGAGAGGCACCAGAGCCAGAGCATTGACCACCTGCACAGTGTCGCCCCTCATGACTTCGCGCCGATCGTCACCGGAACATCTGCGAACAAGTCACGCGACCCGCCACGACGCAGAAACACGACCGACGACCCGAGCCCCGACGGGAGACACAAACGGCACGAATCGCACGCACCACGCACCACCCCGCCGAACTCAAGCGAGCCTCGACGACCGTCAGCCCCGACAACGTGAGCCGGTCCGCGTCCGTCGTTAGCCCACTTGCCCGAAGCCGGACAGAGTCGAGCCGGTAACACTTCACCGCCTGACATCTCACGAATGACTCCGACAACTGCGAGAATCGCTCGCGCCTCATTCTGGTCATCTGCGAGCACTGCAACCGGAACGCCCCAACGATGCGCGACACGTGTCGCCCTGGTGACGTTGTGCCGATCTACAGACACGTAAACCCGGAGCCCGTCACCACCTCGCACAAGATGCCGAACCGCTCCCAGCGTGCGCGTGTATAACCAGCCTTCGACGTTTGGCCGTGCCCGATGAGCCGAGGCGATTGCCCGAGCGCATTTCTCGCTCCAAACGTCCCCGCTCATATTCCAGCGGAACGTCACAGCCTCGAGCCCGTCGCGCCGTTGGTACTCTGCAACGTGGTCGAGAATGTCAACGAACACCCGAGACAGCGCACGAGTTCCCCCGCACTCTTCGACATGGCGAAGTGTCGCAAGGTTGTCAGCCGCGATCCTCTCGAATGCCGAGTATCTTTCGAGGCTCTTGCCGTAGCATGATCGGCACGACTCAGTGAAGCCCGGACAGGAGCCCCCAACCTCACGCGGTCCCGCAGTAGTTGCGATGGCGTTCGCATAGACAGCCGTCGCCCCTTTCGCAGTCCACACGCCCGCCGGTGATGTCTTCGAGTCGGCAGACAGCCGAACCACCACAGACGCACCACACGAGCATTCAGAGAGCACCTCAGAGGCCGACGAAGGCAACGAGCGACGAACCACCCGACCGACTGCCGCGCTCATTCCTCACCCCATTCAACATCGAACAAGTCACACAGAGGCACGACCCATGTCGTCGCGTCCAAATCGCCACGCACCGACACTTCGACCGTGCCACGATCCTCACCCAGCGCGACAAGCCGAACCGGAAGAGACAGAACCGTGGCAGAAGACCCGAGCACCGCCCAGACCCTCGCCACCAATTCAGGACAGTCCGAAGCAGGTACACGCTCCAAATAGTCGTCCCACAACGTGAAAAACAAAGTTTCGGGAACTTCGATAGACCGTAGCAACGTCATGACGACACCGCCGAACGCCAACCGAACTCTTCGCCCGTCACCTCAAGATACAACGCCTCGAGAGCCGCGAGCGCGTCAACCTTCGAACGACTGCGGATGCCATACGCAACCCGCACCATTTGAAGCACAGACCCTCTCGAATGCTTAAGCCCCGTCCGAACCTCAATACGAAGAGCCCCGATGCACTGCGCCAGATGGAAAACGTTAGGTGTGAATTCCTCACTCATATTCATCATTACCTTTCAACAACGGAGCCGACCCCACGCCGACCCACAACAATATTTTGCACACACCCACCGCACAAAGTCAAGAACAAATTTCGACAAGGCGTGAGATGTGCGCCCGCCCGCCGTGCAGATGCTGTGAACGTGTGCCACTATCACCGTCGGGTTATGCATACATACGGAATGTTTATGCAGTCGACCAGATTTTTTTCGCTCGCTCACTTCGTTCGCTCGCCCCCTGCATCTCTACTGCCTAGGTGTTTCAGCAACCACTCGCTGTGCTCCTTCAGCTGAAACTTTGTAGGGGTATCCCCCTCTAGATGGCTTCCCTTTACAAGCCGGGTACAGGTGCCCAACAGTCTTACTCAGAAGAGGAAGCCGCCCCCAGGCGGCTACTGCAATATCCACCCCCCCATGCCCTACTGCCAGAATCCTCGACCGGGGGTATGCCGAGGCTACCCACCCCCTTATATCTTTATTATCTGTGTGGGGGATGTGTGGTTTTGTTGTATCTGTTTTGGTGATGGGTTGTTGCATGGAGGTTTATGTCCCCCATCAGGGTGCCGCTGTTCCTGATTCCCGCTCGTTGTCGTGGAGCTTCACGTTTAGTGCATTGTTTTTCGCCGTCGCCGGTTCGTGCTTCTCTCGTCTTCCTGCCCGCAGAGAGTTCTTATGGGTTCGTTTGGGGGCATGAGAGATCGACCACGTTTCCGTGGGTTGCGTCCCGCACCGTGCAAGTGGTGTACGACCTGAGCGGCCTGCGTGGGCCGGTGGCTAGATTGTATCACTGCATTCGGGGCATGGGTGTGCGTATGTGCGGCCTTTGTCATCTGTATTTATGATGTGGCGTGTGCCTTCGCATCTGTCGCAGTGATGGGTGGGTTGGTCGTATTGGCGGGCTGGTTCTGTGGCTGGTGTGGGTAGGTCGTTGTCGTAGGAGCCTGCGTTGAGCCAGGAGGCCGGGTAGGGGATGTATTGGTTGTCTCTGGAGAGCGGTGTTTCTGGTGTGGCGAGCTGTTTACGGGTTGCTTCGATGATTTGTTCTGGGTCAACAATTTTGGTGTGCCGGTTCCATGCTTTCATGGCTTGCTGTTTGTTGACCTTCTTCGGGTAGATGGTCCACCATTGTTTGAACGCTTCACCGTCAGGTGAGCGTAATAGTTTGGGTTCTTGGGTTGTATTGGGTTTGGGTGCAGTGGTTGCACCCCTGGGTGTCGTAGATTGCACCCCTGGATGCACAGATTGCACCCCTGGCCGTGTTTCGTACACGATATCCACAGGCGGGAACATGAATCTGTAGGTTGCTGGCTGGTGTTGGTTCGCTGGCCGTGTTTCGACGATGAACAGGTCGTCGCATAGCTGGTCTATCGCTTTTTGTGTTGTGCGTCTGGAGGTCCGTGTTTTCGCTGCAAGGTTGTCGGTTGCCATCCAGAACTGGTTGTTGTTTTGGTCTGACACTGTGTCTGCGATTGCGAGGTGGATGGTGAATGTGGCTCCGTTGTACGGCGAATGCCTGTAGACGTAGCCGACCGCTTCTGCGCTCATGCTTTACCTTTCTTTTGTTCCCACTTTGCACCTTATCACCGTTTTAGTGATATCATCGTGACCGTACAGCTTTTTACCTTTCGTTGTACACACCCAAATGGATATGCGGGTCGAGCGGGCCCTCCCCACCCTCGGGGCCTGCTCCCCGTGTATCATGTGTCTGATGGCAGGAACAGACCAGTCCGGTAGACGTAACGTACCCGCTGAAGACAAAGCCCGATTCTGGCAGGCACGCGCAGCAGGTATCTCCATTAAGGAGTCATGCAAGATTGCTGGTATCCATTACAACACTGGACAGAAATGGGATGCGAAACGACGCAAAATTGAGGCTGACCAGGCAGCTGCCGATCTTGATGTCAAGAAAGCTGGTGCTAACTCTGGTCGGGAACGCCGAGAGCTACGAGCTGTCATCGATGAAGCAGGTGACCTCCCACCAGTCATCCCTTATGAGCGTCTAAACGAACGAGCAAAACGTGGATGGGACGACTTCGACTACTTCCGGCGTGTTTATCTGGGTCGCGTGCCGTCGCCGTGGCAGGTCGATGCCGCATACAAGATCGTGCAACACCTCGAGTCCGAAGAGAAAGAGTTTTTGGTGTTGAACTGTCCTCCGGGCGCAGGAAAATCTACCCTTTTTCACGACGTAGCAGTCTGGTGCATAGTACGAAATCGTGCGATTCGAGTCCTTATCGGCTCGATATCGCAAACACTTGCCAAAATGTACTCTCGACGTATCCGTGAAACTCTCGAGCGGCCAACAGCACTCGTTGTAGACCCAGAACAAGTCAAAAAAGGGTTAGCTGTCGACGCTGAGGGTTGTTTGGCGCAGGATTACGGACGTTTCAAACCTCTTGCTTCTGGTTCGCTGTGGCGCGCAGAAGAATTTGTGGTCGAACAGTACATTCCGGGCGGTCTGGACAACAAAGAACCGACAGTTTCCGCATACGGTATCGATTCAGAGTTCATCGGTCACCGTGCCGACTTGTGCCTGTTTGACGACGTAGCGTCACCCGAGAACGCTAAAGAATCTGTCGCCCGTGACCGTCTGCTGGAACGCTGGGACTCGATGGCAGAAGCACGTTGCGATCCTGGTGGCCTTGTCAACGTGATCGGGCAGCGGCTCGGCCCAGGCGACCTGTACAAACACTGCCTTGACAAAGTGACGTACGACGACATTGAAGAAGATGACGGCGAGGACGCTACCGCAGAAGACGCAATGGTCGACCCAGTCAAAATTCCTAAATACCATCACCTGATCTACAAGGCATATTACGAAGAGCTTGACACCGGTAAACCGTCACGCCGCAAAGATGCACTTGCATGGCCTGAAGGACCGTTGCTTGACCCGATCCGTTTACCGTGGAAAGACCTGTCGTTTGTTCGCTACAACCAGCCACAAAAGTTCCGGGTCGTGTACCAGCAAGAAGACATCGACTTGGATTATCAGCTTGTC
>VMHT01061890.1_pt1 | contig 11986 bp, 15 predicted proteins | sample 4693611 | NCBI WGS metagenome assembly VMHT01 (sample SAMN12280063, study PRJNA550983) | marine metagenome | isolation source: seawater sampled from same location over 5 years 0.02-0.2 micron viral filtrate | place: USA: collected off the coast of southern California halfway between the port... ...
GTATGTCCGACCTTGATCCCTCGGTTCTTAACACAGAATGACCCACAATACTTATTATAGTTTATAGACTCATATTTACGACTCGTTCGTCTAGGATCCCTTATAAGTTTCCCGGTAGCACCCGTTATTAAAGGGCCGGTAGCCCACCCCCGTTTATGGCTGAAAAATTCGGCTTTAAATGTGATGACTTTACCTGGTTTCATGGTAGTTGTAGCTCGTTTAATACGAGATACAGGTACTTTAAAGAACCTCGCCACACTCTCATGAGTATCCCCCGCCTTGATTTTATACTCAGTCTTACTATGCTGTTTATAAAAATGGAAATCGCCGTGACATAATGTATTTCTCTTTTTACACTTCGCTACGAATAACATAATTTTATAATACGAAGGTTTACACTTTTCCCCAGCCGTCGATTTGTAAACTTTTTTAGGATTATCTGAAAGAACCTTTTTGGGTAATTTTCCGCACCCGTGATACAAATTTCTACTGTTCATACTCGCGCGTTCACCAGGCTGACTTTTCCAATTTCTGTATTTTTGAAAATCATGAACTGCATACGCGTAGCAGTTGTTATTATTTTTACCCACAGGACCTCCCCATTTTCTGGTTGTAAAAATATGTTCAGAACCACTGGCGGGTGGATTCTTCACCATTAATATAAGCTAGGAAAAAAAATATATACACTTAATAAATGATCAAGGAACTTATTAACTCTCGCAAACCTCTCGATGCGGTCACCGAAATTCTTCTTTTTGTACTCGTAATTCTCATCTCCACGTTTATTCTCAGGTACACTTGGAACAACTCCCTGGTGAAGCACATCACCGTTCTCAAGAAGATTAACACCTTCCTCGACGCCTTACTTCTTTCTATTTCTCTTTCGGTAATCCGGGGTATCTAAACCTCACGGAATCCGACAACCTTTTCACCAGTTGAACTCGTCATAGTGGGATAGCCGTCTATCCCATCACAACCACCTTTGCTGCAATCAACGAAGGTGTATGGTTTGTTCTTCTTCTTCATGTAATCAATCTGCTTACGAGTCCATCCACAACCCATGGTGCCGTAAACAGTCCACTTGTCACCAGAAGCCTTGGCAGCCGGGGAACCACCCTGAGGTCTCGTGAGATTCCAAAGAATGATGATAATGAGAATTATCAGCGAAGCAAATACTAATTTATCGTTCATTTATGATATGTAAATATTTTTTTTATGTTCATATTATAAATGAACGTGAAGTACGAAGCCCTGATAAGAGGATTTGCCATATTTTTTGCTAATATGTTCACGCTGAGGTGGGCGATAAAGAGTGATTTAAAGCATGATGAAATATATGTTATATTTATCATATTAGCAGCTATTGCTACAGCACATTATGTATATAAAAAGTAGATGCCATATAAAGATATGAATGATGCGCGTCATGCGGTCGTTGAATATCCGGATGGTTCGGTGGCGATAGCATTTAACCAAGAGGTTCCATCACCGGAGCCTCCAGAACCACCTCCCGAAATTATACAACCACTACCACGTTTCAGACTTTTACTAGAATATCATCCCGTTGTGCGTGCTCTAGCGTATATATTCGTACTTGCATCTGGTATAAATTTGGCTCTTTTCGGGAGAATAATAGATATTATCAATTTTGTGTTGATAGTATCTACGACGGGTGCTCTACATACTGAACATTCAGCATCTATAACAGTTATAGTGTTTCATGGTACGTGTGCGGGGCTCATGATAGTGCCATTTTGTGTACTTCGAATGTGGGAACAAGCTATCTACCAATTTTCAATCGCTATGATGTGTATCACCGCATTTAATACATGTACACAAACACTAGAGCAAATCCCCGCCTAAGAGATACTTGAGATTCCATAGAATTAAACGGTGTTTTTCACTTTTTATGAGTTTGAGATCGATCGCGTATTTCATGATGAGTTCGTTGTCATCGTTCTCACCACGATCTCCACACGTTCTTATATAATCCGCTACGACATAAATAATAGCGTCTAGAAGTTCTTCTTTTGCCATTTCCATCCACGAGTTCTTTGGTGTTCCCCACGTTGTTGTGTCGTCGTCGACTCGGACACCGTGACCATATCTCACTAGACCCAAATCAAGACGAGCGTTAAGTTCTTTTTTAATGTCCATATACGAATGTATATATTTATTCCTTTAAAATGTTATCTTCTTTGACTACGCGCGGCCGGACGTCTTGCGGTGGGTGGTTTTTTACTACCAGACTTTTGCTGTTGCGCCCTCGCTAAAATTTGTGCCGCGTTGCTTGTTGACATGGTTTGGGTACTGGCAGGTTTGGGTGAGAATATTGAAGTAGGTTTAAGATTTTTTTTAACGGAATTCATTATTTTGATAGTGTTAGACCTCCCCGAAATATACGGGTGTGTAAAAAGTTTTTCGTATGATAAGTTTACGTTGTGCACCCTCGACGACACGGGAACCTCCTTTAATCTATGAAGATGTATCATAGAACCCGGCCCTCCACCCATTCCTAAATATTGAGGACCGAGAACATCTTCGGCAAACCTTTTAAATCCTGGTGTAGTGAGTGCTGATGCACTATATAAAGCGTTTAAGAAAAAGTGGGCGTCGTACATGTAATGGTTTCCTCTGTATATACCGTACATGGATCTAAACGTTTCATTCGGGGCTTTATTAATTTCTGGATTACGTATCCCGTTTACCGTTGATAACCCGTAATCGATTATTTTTATTTCACCTTTTTTGGTTATATAAATATTACCCAGATGGAGATCATTGTGTCTGAATGACTTAGATTTGGAGTGAACGGCGCGTAATATTGTCAAAACTTGAATTACTATTTTTTTAAGATTAGAACCATACCCAACATCAAATCTACGTTTTGGCAAATATTTATCCAATGATTGTCCTTCGAGTAATTCTAAATATAAATGATCAATAACCTTCGTTGGAACCTGAGTTGCACCTTTTTTTACACCCGTTTTGGCTTTTGAACTGGATTTTGTACCTTTGGACGAGGTTGGTGCGGATCGGGTAGTTAAATACTTACCTTTCGGTAACTCGGGTTTGATATTTTTTAAACATTTCCCATAACCGTATATTTTAATACCACTCGTCGAAAGTTTTCTAAAATATTTAGCTAAATTTCGTTCGCCACTCAAGTTGCTGTTGGATGTTTTATACGCAACCTTTTTTGAACATTCATCATTTAAGCACGCTTCATACACGGATCCATATTGACCTTGACCAATTTTTTTCACGCGTTTAAAAATTTTATTTGGTTGACAGGAAGTTTTTTTAATAGCTTCTTGAATTTCTCTATTCATGACCTGTTATAAACTAATATTATTTTCATAGGAAGGGTGACTTCATATCAAAACTGAATTTATATTAAAAAATTAAATGCTATCTACTCTTCATCGATCTCACACTCTTCCTCCTCACTCTCGGGTGGGGCCATAGTCTCAACACCTTGGAAAGCGAAAGAGGGGAGCTTCTGGGATTGCTCACAAAGGGTCTGTGAGAGACGGACACTCACACCAAACTTGTTATCGATGAACCAGATCTGATTGAAATCGACGATACACATACAACGCTGACCCTTCTCGATACTATCAATCGCGAGAGGCTGACGAGACATGTCATAAGCCTCGGCCAAAAACTCACCGGAAGGCTTGGTCATAAGCTTGAGCTTGAGAGTAGATGGGTAGTCATCCTTACCGGGGCGTACGAGTGGCTTATACAGAGCCTCCTTGATGACCTCGATGTTATAAGGCTTTCCAAGCCACTCCTTAGAGTTATCAGCAACTGCCGCGATGATCTTGTTGTCGAGCTCGGTGAGCTTTTCCATAAGTGCGCATGCATCTTCGTTATCCTTATCAAAGGATAGATCGAGAGAATACGAAGTTCGATTGGTGGCCTCGTCGGTGAAAGCGCTCAGGCCAAATGGTGAGCGCATGAAGGGGAGTTGAAGGTAAAGTTTCTTGTTTTCTGGCGCGTTAATGTATACGGTTTTACCACCGTTCTTGTTCTTCTTCATCTTAGAAAGAATAACGGAGGAGGGATCAAATTGTTCGTAACGCTGAATGTTGGTGGACATGGTACTTATTATATATCATGTACGTGACGAAACTTTAAGTACCTTTTTGTAAGATTGATTCTTCACATTTTTTTTCTTCGTATATTTTAAACACACAAAATGGGAGGACTATTCAAAGATTGCGGGTGCGGGTGTGATGGTAAGAAACAGGAGAAGAAGTTTCTCATTTCCATCATGGCTGCCTTATTATTTTTTATAATCGCGAACCCCAGTACATTTAGGGTTATGCGATCTATCGTAGGTAAGTGGGTATCCAGCCCCACGGGTTGTCCTTCTACCGGGGGGCTCGTTCTTCATACCACCGTATACATGCTTCTTACATGGGGTCTCATGAACATCCGTGTCGAGGGTTATGAGGTTATGACAGGTGAGATGGCGCCCTCGGCTAAGCCTCCCACTATGCCTAAGAAGAAGTTAGCTGATGTTGACTTCGACAAGGTTCCCGTCGAGGACATTGACATTAACGATTTTGAACTCAGCGAGGGAGGAGGCCCCCCTCCCGAGATGATGGAAGGCCCTCCTCCTATGATGAGGGGTCCTTCCCCTAGGAAGCCTTCTACTATGATGATGGGTCCTTCCCCTAGGAAGCCTTCTATGATGAAAAAGGCGCCTGCCCCCAGGATGGCTGATATGCCTACCCCTACTCCCGGTAAATTCGATGATATCGTCGGATTCAGCGACAGTGGTGCTTCGTTTTCTTCTATGGATATTAATGAGTCTATGGATTTACCCATGGCTCTCAAGAACGGTTCTTCCGGTAAAGGAGCTGTATCTTGCGACTGCTCCAACGGTAGCACGGTGATCATTACTCCTTAAAAATCTTCGTCGAAAGCGAGTTCGGTCGTTTCGTCGATCTTACCGTAATCACCTACACGTTTTTCAAAAAAATTAGTCTTACCATCTAGGGAAATATTTTCCATAAAATCAAAGGGATTTTGAGTATTCCAGATTTTATTGAACCCCGCTTGCTTTAACATACGATCAGATACATATTCAATATAGTTTGACATCTTATCGGAATTCATACCAATTAAACTGCATGGTAAAGCTTCGATTATGAAAGATTTTTCGATTTCTACAGCTTCACGTACTATGTCGTAAACGATATCCTGATTAGGTTTATTTTTTAGCATTTTAAATAACTCAATCGCGAACTCTAGATGTAAACCCTCGTCTCTGCTAATAAGTTCATTACTGAAACATAGACCGGGTAACAATCCACGCTTTTTTAACCAAAATATAGCACAGAAACTACCGGAAAAGAATATACCTTCAACACACGCGAACGCCAGAAGACGTTCTGAAAACGGTCTCGAGTTATCGAACCATTTCATAGCCCAGTCGGCTTTGTTTTTAATAGAGGGTATCGTCGTGATAGCTTCGAATAACTTTTTCTTTTCAGAAGCATCTCGTATGTATTTATCAATAAGTTTACTATACGTTTCTCCATGTACCATTTCGTTATGTGCCTGATACGCATAAAAGGAGCGAGCTTCAGCACTTTGAACTTCATCAGCAAAATTATTATTTAAATTTTCAAAAACAATACCATCCGACCCCGCAAAAAAAGCTAAAATGTATTTAATAAAATGTCGTTCATTTTCGCTCAGTGATTTCCAATCTTCCATGTCAGCGGATACATCCACTTCTTCAGCAGTCCAGTTAGACATTTGCGCCTTTTTGTACAAAGACCATAGGTTTTCATGTTCTATAGGAAATACGGTGAATCTATTCATGGTCGGTAAGAGTATTGGTTCGGCTTCTTCTATGAATTCTTCGAAAGCGAAATAGTCTCCTACGTGAGAACTGTTAACAAAAACTTGTGGATACGTTGATACAGAAGAGCCGCATCTTTCTTTTAGTATGGCTTTATCAACGTATGACCTCATGTATTCAAGATTTAGATTTTTGCACATGTTTTCAGCGTAATCGCAGTATTTACAGTCCGCTTTCGAAAGAATTTCAACCCCCATCGTGTGTTAATAGCTGTTAATATTTTTTGTCAGAAATCTTTAGATATGATTGTATTTTCTGAAATTCGGCCTGGAGATTTAATTAAAATTTTAGTTGTTATTGACGATGTAGAAGATGAACTGTACGCAAACGTAGAAGAGAATCGTGAAGATTATTTGATAGTAAAGTATTATTCAGAGTCTTCACTCGTGTATAAAAATGCTACCGTATATATTTTGGATGAAGAAGAGAATTTGTTACGTGAAGATAGTATACTCGAACATCATGAGTTCGGTGACTCAGTTTTCAGTCATATAAAAGATGACATGTACGTATTACTCGACGAGGTTGATATAGAAGATGATGATTCTGAAATACATGATGAATCAGAAGACGATGGCAGTGATCTCGAATCTTTTATAGTTTCTGATACGGATATAGATGGTGAGATGAATTTACCCCCCGATCACGCTACAATCGACAGGGCGTGGAATGAATGGGAACCTTCTAGCCCAGGATCTAGGCGTTATAAGGAAATGGTGGAGCGAATCGAAGAGCGCGCGAGACTTCAGATGGATGAAATAAATTTTTAAGAACCTAAGTGCGCTAATTATTATAATAAATTTAATAATACACGGTAATGGACCCCGAAACATTGACTACTATATGGTCTCACGTAGACCAGCTGAAATCTAAACCAACATTAAAGTCATGTAATACTAATAATCTATTTTGTGGAAGTTGTAAGGGAATGAAAATACTTACGAGAGAGGGTATGGTATGTTCAGAGTGTGGTTTAATGGATTCTATTTATATAGATGAAAGTGCCGAATGGACGAGTGGTGTTTCGGATGATGGGCGTGTCAACGATCCCTCTAGATGTATGATCCCTACATCGAACCACGAACTATTTTCGGAGTCTTGGGGGAAGAATACTATGATTTCAACCAAAAACGCGTCTACGTATGAAAATAAACGTATGGCTAAAATCAATTTTCATAATTCTATGAATCACAGAGATCGGTCATTGTTTCATGCGTATAAGGATATTGATGAAGCTTGCCGCGATCTACCGGGTAGCATTTTGAAAGATGCGAAAACTTTCTACAAAAAATTCAATGGATCCAAACTTACACGCGGTGCGGTACGATCGGGTATAAAAGCTAACTGCGTTTTATACGCGTGTAGAATTGCTCAAGTTCCACGGACTACAAAAGATATTGCGGTTATGTTTGGTATACAATCAAAGGATATAAGTCGAACAACTCAATTGTTTACAGAAACTGTTCAAAACGAATCCACCGATAAAAATTACGTGACCAAACCGTTTAATGTCATGCAGAGATTGCTCAATTCATTTGACGTATCTCGCGAAGAAAGGTATGCGTGTAATAAGATGTGTGGTCAATTGGAGGAATGTGTTGATCTTATGAGTAAGTCTCCGAATAGTGTGGCTACAGCTATTATATATATGGTGTTCCAAACTAAGGTTTCCAAAACGGAGATTTCGGAGAAGTGTTCGGTATCTATACCGACTCTTAATAAAATTTTGGTTATAGTAAAACGCCACTTAGAGGATAAAATGTAATACATGTATATGAAGTTATTCTTGAGTACTCCATGTTACGGAGGATTGTGTCTCGAAAAATACGTTTCTAGTATAGTTAGGCTTCAAATGGAACTGATGAAGGAGGGTATTCAATTAATGTTGGATACCACCGAAAATGAAAGTCTAGTGCATCGCGCTCGTAACGTATCTGTCGGACGATTTTTACAAAAAACGGACGCTGACCGCTTCATGTTTATAGACGCGGATGTGGAGTTTGACGCTGCATCAGTTGTACGTCTCGTTAAATCTGATCACGACGTTTCTGTAGCCGTATATCCTAAAAAGGTTGTCATGTGGGATAATGTAAAGAAAAGTGTAGAGGAGGGTGATACACGGAATATGGGATTATTGTCTTCGAGCTTGGTTGTAAATATAGGTGCGTCTAAAAGAAGTGTTGTAGATGGATTTGTTGAAGTATTAGATGGTCCTACCGGTTTTATGGTTATCACTCGTGATGCTATGGAACGTATGTGCGAACACTATAAACCAACACTTCAGTGTAAGAATGACCACCAAAACCGTGATTTTGATGAATATTGCGCTATATTTGATTGTATGATTGACCCTGATAGCAAACGGTATTTGTCTGAAGATTACGCCTTTTGCAGGCGTTGGCAGCAGATGGGTGGTAAAATATTTGCCGATGTCAACACAACATTAGGTCATGTGGGTAATCTACCTTTCGTAGGTTGCTTAAATGAAAGGCTTAAGGTTTAGATCAGTACTACTGTTATGAAGTTGTCGACCATTGTTGTTACTCGATCAAACGCGTGTCATGTTAAATCTCTACACACTATTCTTCGTATGAATATACGATGCGTACAAAATAACGTCGCAAATCAAATTGTATTTGTAAAAGATGACCCATTTGAAAAGGCTGAAGTTATACATAAAAATCTAAAAACTTCCGATCGATTATTGTTTATTGATTTTGGAAAATCCTTGGATGATAATTCATTAGATATGGTATTGAAACCTAACGACACATACGGTGTTGTCGTCTTTCCAGGTGTAAAGGAAGGTATCGATTGGGATATGTTCAAGAAGAAGACATTGGAAAAATCGCAAGAACCTGTTCATCAGATGGGTCTTCACTTCGATACTGAAGTTGATATGAAAATTGCTGATGATGTATACAGGGTTATAAATACGTCGTCAGGTACATGGTGTCTAATGTGTAAACAAATTATCAAAAAGATTCGAGATAATCGAACCGGAACAACGAAAATTCAACCTAAGATGGATGTGATGTTTTCAAGATTTAAGGAATACGGAGTGAAGATTGTGGCGTTCACAGCTGCTCAAGTTACATCGACTTACACCCACGAGTGTTTCGGTAACATAGTAAATTCTGCCGGAGTTAAAGCTAATTAAAGATTAACCCTAAAACATTAGATATAATGCAACGTCTATATGTAAAGAAAAATGACCCTCTTTACACATACGCGATTTCGTTCATGGAAAGGCATTGGGGTGTGAAGGGTTTTTTCCCGGGAAGTCAACCCGTGTCAATTGAATTTAAACATTTCAATACTTTGGCTTCTAACCAATACGTTGTCTGTGAGAAAACAGATGGCCTCAGATTTATGTTACTGGCTTTCATGTATGAAGGTAGAAAGGTTTGTGTGTTGGTCAATCGCGCCATGGAAATGTTCGGGTGCCCTCTAAATTTCAGAAAACCTATTTATGACGGTACGATCTTAGAAGGGGAATTGTACGAAAATATGTTTATGGTGTATGATTGTTTAGTCTCAAAAGGGGAAAATATTGGAAAAATGGATTTTCTGCAGCGATTGGAACGCATCGAACATATCAAAAAAATGTTAACTGTTTTGAAAAATGACCCCATAAAATTTGCTATAAAAAAATTTCACGCACTCCCTGATTTTGGGGAGTTTATGAATACGTATTTACCCACGGTTACACAAAAAATTGATGGACTCGTGTTTACACCTGTGAATGACCCTGTAAAGATTGGAACGCATGAGACTATGTTTAAATGGAAGCCTCGAGATAAAAATACCATCGATTTCCAATTTAAACGTAAGGGGGATTTGTGGAGATTGTACGTACAAGAAAAGGGAAAACTTATTTTCGAATCCGAGATTCGTGATGAATGGGTCGCTGATATACCTTGGATCGAAGAAGATGCTATAATCGAGTGTCAATATATGTTTAACGACTCTCCCATGTGGTGGAAACCTATACTAAGACGCCATGATAAAACTTTTCCTAATGGTCGCAGAACGTTTTACCGCACGTTAGTTAATATTAAGGAAGATATCAAGATGGAGGATTTTTTGCGATGTACATAAGCACGTGATGAGAATCTGTTGAAGGGAGTTCCATTTTAGTAATAGTATCATCATCTTGTTGATACCAGTCTTTTAATTTAACCATAGATACGTAATGTCCACCTCTTTGATTTCCATAGTGTAATATGCTTGCACATAATTCATAGTTATCAAAATCGTTTACGTTTACATTTACTTTTTTATCGAACGACACGAACAATACCTTCGGATATTCTGATATATACGTTTTCGTAGTTGCAACATTATGTTTTATTCCATCGTCATCTTCGTAGTCATCGAGCGTATGCCATTTTTCCGAAGATGTTACCATTTCTCCTACAGTAGGTTTATCCCCATTCAAAATCAAAAAACTAAACGGTTCTACCATAGTTTTTGTACTTGATGGACATATGGTTAACTGTGTTCGTTTTCCATATACCAAAGATTTCAATCGTGGATATGATTTCTCTAATATATCTATTACACAGAATAAAGCATCTTGTGCGTCGTGTGGGTATAGGGATTTAAATCTCGGAAATACTTTTTGAAAAGATTCAAGTAAAGGTTCTATATTTATTTTTAAAAAATTTTCATTTTGAAAATAAATTTTTATGAGTTCTTTATATTTAATCGTAAACTCACAATCACCCGTGTAATCCGTTTTTAGAATATGGGAAGATAGTTCATGAATACGTAACAGTAACTGTATAGCACTGTTAAAGTAACATGTGTTTCCGTTATTGTAGAAGCCATGCATTTATGTTATATGATTATATAACTTTAATTAGAGATTTGAGTAGCATACAATGTATAAATGTCTCAAGCAATTGGTATCGATTTAGGAACAACGTACTCGTGTGTAGGTGTATGGCAAAGTGACCGCGTGGAAATTATAGCGAACGATCAGGGTAATAGAACGACCCCTTCTTATGTAGCGTTTACCGACGGAGAACGTCTGATAGGTGACGCTGCAAAAAATCAAACCGCGATGAATCCCGTTAACACGGTGTTTGACGCGAAGCGTCTCATAGGTCGTAAGTTTTCTGATTCTAAGGTTCAGCAAGATATTAAGGATTGGTCGTTTAAAGTTGTATCGGGTGAAGCTGATAAACCTACGATCGAGGTTGATTTTAAGGGTGAAAAAAAGCGTTTCGAACCCGAAGAAATCTCTTCTATGGTTTTACTCAAAATGAAAGAGGTTGCCGAGATGTATATGGGAACTACTGTTAAGGATGCAGTCGTAACCGTTCCTGCGTATTTTAATGATTCCCAGCGTCAAGCTACCAAAGATGCTATGACGATCGCTGGTCTAAACTGTCTCCGTATTATTAATGAACCTACCGCAGCTGCTATTGCTTACGGTCTTGATAAGAATAAGACAGATGATACAAATGTTCTCATTTTTGACCTTGGAGGTGGCACGTTCGACGTTTCTGTCCTTAATATAGAAGATGGTATTTTCGAGGTCAAGGCTACGGCCGGAGATACACATCTAGGTGGAGAGGATTTTGATGCGAGACTTCTTCGTCACTTTTTGGAAGAGTTTAAGCGAAAGCATAAGAAGGACGTATCTACTAGCCCAAAAGCCCTTCGACGTCTCCGTACTGCGTGTGAGCGTGCGAAACGTACTCTTTCTTCTACGGCGCAGACAGCGATTGAAATAGATTCTCTATTTGAAGGTATTGATTTTTACACTACAATCACGCGAGCTCGCTTTGAAGAACTAAACTCGGATCTTTTCCGAAAGTGTATGCAACCCGTGGAGCAGGTTCTTCGGGATTCGAAAATAGATAAATCAAAGATTGACGAGATAGTACTCGTGGGTGGGTCCACACGTATCCCCAAAATTCAACAGATGCTTTCTGACTTTTTTAACGGTCGAGAGTTGAATAAATCTATCAATCCGGATGAGGCTGTAGCGTACGGTGCGGCTGTACAAGCGGCTATCCTGTCAGGTGTCGATAATAGTAATGTTCAGGATCTTTTGCTCTTGGACGTTACACCCGTTTCACTTGGTCTAGAAAC
>VMHT01065200.1_pt1 | contig 11985 bp, 15 predicted proteins | sample 4693611 | NCBI WGS metagenome assembly VMHT01 (sample SAMN12280063, study PRJNA550983) | marine metagenome | isolation source: seawater sampled from same location over 5 years 0.02-0.2 micron viral filtrate | place: USA: collected off the coast of southern California halfway between the port... ...
AAGCAGTTTTGGTAATGTTTCAACGTCTCCTGAACATCATTTCAGAGTGTCGTTGTACACACCCATGCATGATGGAAACTTTCTATCAGATAATAGTCCAAGTGACCGTTGGGATATGATGGTAAAAAAATTCAAAGTGAAATACGAACCGTGGAGGAAATCAGATAAAAATGATCCTATTGTGTTCGTGTTACAGCCAAAGGATAATTGGAGCATGAACGAATTGGACCCAATCGAATGGTTCAACAATGTGTACAAAAAATTGAGACCTATCACAGATAGGAAATTTATTGTGAGGCCACACCCTAACCATGTAGCATCAATTGTTGATAAACGTGGTGAGCTACCGGAAGACATTGAACTGCAATATCTACAGAAACACTTTGCTGGAGATGAGAAAAAGCACTATAGATTCCACTTCCAAGATGCAATAACTAATTGTCATGCTGTTGTTACTCACAATTCTACTGCCAGCGTCGACTCTTGTGTTCGTGGAATCCCTACCTTTGTTACCTCAGATCTTGCACTTTGTTGGCCTGTAGCAAATAAAGACCTTAATAGAATCGAATCTCCAGAATATCCTGACAGGACACAATGGGTAAATGATTTAGGATACAAGTTATGGAGTATCAAAGAAATCAGAGACGGCACAGTTTATAAAAGATTCAAACAAAAATTAGGTTTATAATGTGTGGTGTTTACGGTATATCTTATAGCAATCGAGGTGTTGTTGAAAAGATGATCAAGTCCTGTGGTCATAGAGGACCAGATGGACAAGATATCTACGTAGACGAAAAGGTCACAATAGGACATAATCTTTTGTCAATAACGGATGATCCTAAACAATCACTACAACCATGGAAAACTCCAAAAGGAAATGTGCTGTCATACAACGGAGAAATTTTCAATTATCATGAATTATGTGAAAAATACAAAGCAAAATTTACACCACGAACAAATTGCGACACTGAACTATTGGCATGGGGTCTTGATATATTTGGCTACAAATTTATAGAGCAAATAGATTCGCAACACGCATTTGTCTTGTACGACGTAGAAAAACAAGAATTGATGCTATCAACAGATCACTTGTCGATAAAACCATTATACTATTCATTAAACAATAACAACATCATGTTCAGTTCTGAAATAAAAAATATGTTGGACAATGTAAAGAACAGCAATAACATATCAAAAGAAGGCCTTGCGTGTTATCAATGGTGTGGCATGAACGTTTTGGATCAAACAATGTTCGACGGTATTAAAAAACTTACTCCCGGTGAAACGTTGATTTTTGATCTGCACAATAAAAAAATTAAATCTAGATTTTATCAAAGAATTGTTCCAAAACTAAATCATAAGTTCGATCCGGACGAATTCCGACAGCAGGTACAAAACACTGTCAAGATGCACTCGATCGGCATTAGGAACTTTGGAATCTTCCTAAGCGGTGGCTTGGATAGTTCGATCATAGCATACGAAATGAACAAACTTAATCCTGGAACAAAAACATTTACAAATAGATTTTTAGTAAGTGATAATGAAAAAATAGATAAAGGGTACAACTCCGATGCCGATGTGGCTAAACTTCTAGCAAAGCAAGAAAATTTTAATCATACTGAAGTTGTAGTCACGCCAGATACGCTAATAGACTTTTGGGATAGATCTGTTGTCAGCAATGAAGAATGCAATTTAAATCCTACAAATTTTACATACTGGTACACAAATAACTATATGAAACAGAGTGGCATCACAATTACACTAGCCGGCGATCTAGGCGATGAATTGTTGACAGGTTATCATAAGCATTTAAATTTTTTAACAAAAGACAAAGTAAAAACAAGCCAACAATTTTTAAAATTTTATAAAAATTTAAATACGGCAAGTCCTTTCACTATTCCCGAAGACTATCTAGTTAAAGATATCATAGATAAATTTAAAAAATTATATGTGGAACCTATTTGGAACGACAAAGATCCATTGGGCTCTTACATGGCCATAGAATGTCTTACATCTGTAAATTATGACTTTTTACGTAGGAATGATAAATTTGGCATGGCAAATTCTATAGAGGGTCGATTTCCTTTTACAACAAAAACTTTTATGAATTATTGTTTTTCAATACATTCGTCTGAAAAGTTAGATGTTGAAACAGGTGAACTAAAGTTGCCAAGCAAAATTGCATATCAAAATATTTTACCAAAAGAATTGCTAACAAAAGTAAAAACTGGTTGGACAGCACCGTTTGGTCATTGGTTATCCAATAATGAAAAAGTACAAAATTTTTTCCAAAAAAGCATAGGACATACTGGTCCCAAGACTTACAAAAGAATGTTTCGTAAATTTATGTTTAATGATTGGAAACAGAAATATAATATTGTATAATTAATTTTATGAAAACTCTTGCAGTAATAACCACATTTCCTCCTAACAGATGGACAGCGTATGCTGAAAGAATGATCAAGAGTCATATCGAGTTTTGGCCCAATGATGTAATATTATATGCTTATCACGAAGGCGATATGCCAAACCTAGTTCATAAAAAAGTAAAATTTATAAACATCGAAGAAGTAAATCCAGCCCTTGTGGCATTCAAAAAAAAACACAAGGACGATCCTGTGGCAAATGGCGAGACGCAGGAAATACCAGGAGGGGTCAGGAGGAATCCAAACGCAGGAAAAAATGATAGAGGCAAAGGATCATACCTATGGGACGCTGTCAGATTCGCACACAAGACTTTTGCAGTTGATCATGCCATAAAAACAATAGATGCAGACTATGTGCTATGGTTGGATGCCGATACATATACCTTTAGGCCAATAACAAAATCGTTTGTTTTAGGACTTCTACCAGAAGACAAACTTGTAAATTTTTTAGGTAGAGGCGAAAAATATCCTGAATGCGGTTGGGTGTGCTACAATAAGCGACATCCACAAATAAATCAATTCATGGACACATGGACTGATCTCTACAAACACGATACGATATTCAATGAATTGGAATGGCACGACAGTTATCTGTTTTGGCAGATACTGAAAAGGGTAGCACCCGACCTAGGCGTGGATATAGGCAAAGGGGCAGGAGCAAAGGGACATCACGTGTTCATCAACAGTGTTCTTGGATCATACATAGATCACATGAAAGGCAAAAGGAAAGTAAAAGGTAAAAGTAGCAAAAGCGATCTGCGTGGGGGCCGGAATGAAGAGTACTGGCAGAACGTCGAAAACTACGATCCTTTTGGCGGCATAAAATTTGATCCTAAACAAGAGAAAGATATTGTTAGTAAAGTTGCAAAGGGACAGCAGGGAAACTAATGAAGATAGAAATATGGCCGGAATACGGGCCGCTTAATTCAAAACCAATATTCAAAGCATTCATAAAAAGTTTACAAAATGCAGGAGAGACATTGTACATAAACAAGGAAGCAGATGCCGATGTCGCAGTGATATGGAGTGTGCTTTGGTTAGGCAGAATGTCCAATGCCAAAAGGATATGGGAACGTTACCGTTCGAAAGGCAAACCTGTTGTGGTGTTGGAAGTTGGAGGATTAAGAAGAAACAAGAGTTTCAAGGTGGCAATAAACGGAATTAATCGAGATGCAGATTTTGCCAACCAAACCTTTGACGGCAAAAGGTGGCCATTGTTTCAACATGAATTACGACCTTGGAATCAGACAGGAGACATGATTGTTATATGCGGACAACATGATAGTTCTGAACAATGGAAGGGACTTCCAAGGATGAACCTGTGGATTTCAAAGCAGATAGAACAGATAAGAAAAATAACCAATAAGCCAATACTAGTTCGACCACATCCTCGGAACAATATACAGTTCAAAGAATCAGACTTCGATAATGTCAAAATAAGATTGCCAAAAAGAGATTATAGAACTTATGACGACACAGATTTTAAAGCGACTCTGGAGAGGACATGGGCCGTGGTTAATCATTCTAGCAATCCCGCCATGGAATCGGTCATCAAAGGCATTCCCGTGTTTGTATCAGAATCAAGCCTGTGCTACGACGTGGGAAATACAAACATCGGCGACATAAACAAACCTGCCATGCCGAACAGGCATTCGTGGGCAAACAAACTTGCATATACAGAATGGTTCGAGGATGAAATTGAACAGGGACTGCCATGGACAAGAATTAAGAAACGGTTAGAGGAGAAATATCTTAAATGAAGGAGATAAGAATAGGTAATAAACCTGAAATACAACCAATTGAATGGGAACCATATACAGGAGAGACTGTAATTGTAAACACCATAATCAGGAAAGGTGAACGGATACAGGAGACTGCTTTTTACGAAGATAAGGTAAAAAACGTTCCAAAAGGCAATGCATATATTATTGGCAATGGACCATCTCGAAAAGGTTTTGATCTTACACGTTTAAAAGAAACAGGACAAACATACGGGTGTAATGCGATCTACAGAGATTTCATGCCTGATTTCATATTCAGTGTTGATACAAAAATAACAATAGAAATGGTTGAAAACGAGGTTGGATTAAATTGTATTCATTATGCACCGGCCTTAGAGGTCAACAGGAAACAACACAAAGGAATGCTACATTTAATTCCAAATAATCCTCATTGGATATCTGGAAACGCGGCTTTCTGGACTGCGGCAATGCATGGACACAAAAATATTTTCTTATTAGGTTTTGATTTCAGAGAATATGGAAAAGATCAATTGAATAACATTTATCAAGATACTGACAACTATGGCGAAAGGCATAGCGATACAATATTCGAAGGCTGGTTGAAACAGTTCAGAGATATATTAAAGATGAGACCGTACTGTCAATTTACCGTGGTTCATAACAACCCACCTGAATATCTTAATTACTTGCAGACAGGTACGGATCTCGGAAATAGTAAAGTAATCAGTTACGAAGAGTTTGAAAGCGTTTTAACACCTAGCAAGGCTTAGGCCGGCTAATTTAAATTTATTTTTCCAGGCAAAGAAATTTTTATTATGATTAGAGTATGGATCCTTCAACCATGTCATCTGATAAAGATGTACCATTTCGTGTGCAAGTGTTTCTATAAAGTCTTTCCATTTAGGAAACTTGCAGTGTAATTCAATGTAAAATTCTACATCAATATGATAAGGAATAATTCTTTGATCAAATTTTCCTTTAGGTGTCTTTCTGTTGTCCCAATTTGCAACACATCTGCCCCAATCTTTGTGTAATTTTTTAACTTGTATCTCAACCATTGGTAATCTACTATTAAAGAGAGCCCGATTGATATATCTGAACCACTGGTATGCTTGTTGCGGTGTAGGTTTAAATGCTTTTGTATTTTTGTAACGAGTCGCAGTGTTCTCCAACTTAACTTTAAGTTGTTTTCTTACATTAACCGCTTTGTTCTTTACTTTTTTCATGGTTGACAGTTTTACCAATTATGCTATAATATATTAATAATTATCTAAAATACCATGACTAATATGCACACAGATTTGCCAAAAACTATTAACGAAGCACTTAAAATACTAGCATATAATGATTATTTTTGGGTGGATCCTTCAATGATAGGAAATACGGGTAAAATTAAGCCACATCCGAAAGATCACCAGACGGTGAGATCCCTAGCAGAAGCACAATATCCATGGACGGAAAAACAGGGCAGATTAGCATTGGTAATCCTAAAAAGATATCTAACTAAATTCCAGGCACATGGTATGGACATCAAACCACTACTTGATAGTCCAAAATATGAGGACGAATTTCGTGTTATAAGTTTTGACAAGGTCATTGAAAAATACACAGATGACGACGGCACTGACAAAATAGAATTAAAATTTCCTTACAATAAGAAAGTTATACAATTAATTAGATGTCTGAAAGACAACAGGGATTTTCCAGCCGGTTACAGCCAGTATGATGGTGAGGCAAAGAAATGGACATTCCTACACACTGATGTCACAGCTTACTATCTAACTTTAATTGCGGCAAGATACGATTTTAAATTCACAGATGACAGTCTATTAAAAGATTATGAGGAAATTAAAAAAGAAGTAATAGGCCACAAGCAACCAACAGCACAACTAATAGGCGGTGAAATTGTTCTTAGTAATGCACCAGAATCAATGCAAGAATATTGGGACCAGAACATAAAAAATAAACCAACACTTCACCAAGTTGATACTTTGAAAAATTTACATATAACAACACAAGGAATAGATATTCAAGCACAGACAGCCATAGGCTACAGGATAGCTCATAACAAGTATCATAAACTTTGGATAGATTCAAAAACATTTTCCAAGAACGAAGTTGTTAAAGGATTGATTGAATTGGACTGTTTCCCATTGGTAATGCCTGTAAGTGGCGACATACATATGGAGGCAGATGTAAAGGAATTTTGGGGATGGATGAACGCTTTTAAATCTCACGGAATTGATCTATTGAACCAATGCAGTTGGGGATTTGATGTCAAGGAACCTATATATAAGAAAGACATAGACAGGCACAACGAAAGAACATATCTGCTTGATAACCAGAAGTCTGAAGAATTTTTCCAAAATCTTTTTGAACTACACCAAATGAGTAAACAGTTCAAATTAATTAACCAAGATACAAAGATACTGTTTGTTCGTAACAGAATACCTAGAGCGTTAATTAAAAGTGGAATCAAGCCAAAGGCATCACTTGTAGCCTTGGGTGGTGGTTATTACGCCACTGGCACTGATAACCTGAAAAGACTTCTTGAAAATCTTCCTAAAAAGTTGTATTATAGTGATCATCAGCCGAGTAGTTGGGATTGGCATGATCATGTTATAATAAAACTTTAAAATGAGCAGTTGTAAACTAGTAATAAAAGATGAAGTGAATGTCAAGTTCGAGAACTTATCCCTCGAGTGGCGAAAGAGATTATCCAATAAATTCAAATACGAAATACCATATGCAAGACACTTACCGGCTGTGAAGTTAGGTAGGTGGGACGGCAAAGTAAGTTTCTTTGGTCTGGGTGGTACAACATACTTGAACTTGGTAGACCAAATACTCCCAATACTAGAAGAAGGAGGAGTTTACGTTGACTTCGAGGATAAGAGGCTTCAACATAATTTTGAATTCAAAGCCGTAGATAAAAATTATTTAGGCCACATCAAATGGCCAGACACACATCCTTGTGCTGGACAACCTATACAGTTAAGAGACTATCAAGTTGAAACAATTAACAAGTTTATTGAGAACCCGCAATGCATACAAGAGATCGCCACAGGTGCAGGTAAAACTATTATTACAGCGGCACTGTGTCAACTAGTTGAACCTTATGGCAGGACACTAACCATTGTACCAAACAAGAGTCTAGTCACACAAACCGAAGAAGACTTCCTTGCTTGTAACTTAGACGTTGGTGTGTACTACGGAGACCGTAAAGAGCTAGGAAGATTTAATACAATAGCTACATGGCAATCGTTGAATGTGTTGGAGAAAAAAAGCAAAGACGAACACACAACAGATTTCTTGGAAGCTATACAAGGTATCAATACAGTTATTATAGACGAAGTACACATGGCGAAAGCAGATGTATTGAAAAGATTATTGACTGGCCCATTTGCACACTGTGGAATACGTTGGGGTCTCACAGGCACTGTTCCAAAAGCAGATTATGAATTCATGGGACTTAAATGCAGTATAGGTGAAGTGGCAAACAGGATACAAGCAAGTGAACTACAAGACAAGGGTGTACTTGCCAATTGCCATGTGAATGTATTGCAAACACAGGATCATCCACAATTCAAAACGTATGGTGAGGAACTAAAATGGTTAACTACAGATAACACAAGGATGACCTGGGTAGCAAAAACAATACAACACATCGCCACATCGGGTAACACTTTGATACTTGTTGACAGAATATCTGCAGGTGAGATTCTTGAAAAGAAAATTAAGGATGCAGTGTTTGTATCAGGGTCGACCAAAAACACAGATAGAAAGGAACAGTATGATGAAATATCTACTAGCCAAAATAAGATTATTATCGCCACATATGGAGTTGCCTCTGTTGGCATTAATATTCCTAGGATTTTTAATCTTGTCCTTATAGAACCAGGAAAATCGTTCGTAAGGGTAATACAGAGTATAGGACGGGGAATAAGAAAAGCGGAAGACAAGGACAGTGTACAGATATGGGATATTACCAGCAGTTGCAAGTTTGCAAAGAGACATCTCGGACAAAGAAAAAAGTTTTACAAAGAGGCCAATTACCCGTATAATATAGAAAAGATAAATTATGAAAATCCTTACACTTGACGACAGGACTTATACACTTGAGAAAATACCGGAATGGGTAGATGAAAAATTAAGATTTGCGGTACTGGATAATTCTGATCCAAGCAATCCAGATTTTTTCTACATACCTTTAATATTTCTTGAAAGTTTCAATGCACCAGCGGCAGTTTTACAAATCGGTGACCATAAAATAAAAATGCCTTTAGATTGGAAAATGCTTATCGGAGAGGCCGATCAGTCTGAGATGCATGTCCTACCGATTACAAGTCTGAACGACAGAGGCTTTGATGCCTTTACGTTCAATCCATTATCAAGTCCTAAGCCAGATTTTTACCCAATAGATGTGGTAGACATATACACAGAAGTTAAATGGTACTTTCCAAAGATAAAATCAGGACAAATGTTGGCTGTGCCATTGCACAACGGTCGCAAACCAATGTGTGCTTATTTTGTTAAGGATATATCTAGACAATGTGAACAGGTTGATTATGGCTCAGTCTGGTAGGAAAACAATTAGAATTGAAGCACCCATAATGCTTACAACTGATAAGATCGCTGTCTGGATGGATCAAGGTGAGTGGGCAAGAGATTTTTTCAATTGGTGCAATAAAAATAAGTTTAGGATAACAGCCTACACACACTTACATGGAAAATTAAAATTGTCGTTCTTGACAGCAAAAGAATGTACAATGTTTGGATTGAAGTATGCCAGCAGAAAAAAATAGAAAATTTTTTGATTTAAGGAACGGACTAAAGGCCGTAGACTTTAGGAATAAAGATTACTTTGATCGTATAGATGAAAAGGAAAAATCACTTTACTCTCCATACATGCTGATGAGATATGTCTCAAGCACATCAACAAAAGATCAGTTTTATGTAGAACACTATGTTGAGATGATTAATGAGTGTGTAAACAAACATTGTTTTACATTGGGCAAACACAAAAAATTACTATGGATATTGACTGCAATGTGTGGATCATTACAGCAACAATTTCATCCATGGATAAAGCCAATGAAACGTGTACCGAACAAAAGTTTAAAACAGTTACAACAAATATATCCTACATGGAAGGAATCAGACCTAGAAGCACTTGATAAAATAATAAGCGACAGAGAATTAGAGGAATTAATAGAAGCACATGGCATCGACAAATAAATGCACATACTGTGGCAAAGAATTTGCAAAGGCACGTACACTACAAGTACATCTGTGCGAACCAAAGAGAAGATACCTACAACGAGATGAGAAATGGGTCGTGAATGCATTCATGGTATTCCAAAGATTCTTTCAGATACATCAACATAATTCAAAGACAAAGACATATGATGAATTTGTTAAGAGCCCGTACTACAATGCTTTTGTTAAGTTTGGCAGATTTATTATGCATATAAATCCGTTATACCCAGAGAAATATATTGAGTTCGTGTTGAAATCAAAAATAAAATTAGATCACTGGTCAAGAGACGACCTATATGAAACATATCTTATAGAAGCACTTAAATCGGAACCTGTGGAGGCGGCACTACAAAGAAGCATCGCAACAATGATGGACTGGGCCACTGAACAAAATGCACAATGGTCCGACTATTTTAGATTGGTCAACACCAACAGGGCAGTTCAACACATACAACAAGGCAAGATCAGTCCATGGTTGCTGTTAGGTTGCAGTGCAGGGAAAAGAATGTTAAAATCATTTAACGATGAACAATTACAAATGATTGAAAGATTTATAAACACGAGTTTCTGGCCAAGCAAGTTGAAAAGTTACCCCGCAGATCATATGCTTGTACAGGACACTGCAAGAGAGGCCAAAATTGTCTAAGATAGATTTAGAAATTTCGGATAGCCTAGAGTTCGAGGACGGAGACTGTGCAGTGATCATTAAAAATGACGGTTCAATAGGAAGAGTAATAATGCCAAAAATGGATAAGGAAATGCTAAACACAGAAGGCTACAGAAAACTTCTAGATGTAATCGACATATTACAACCAGGTTCAAAAGAAAAATTTATAAAATATAATGAAAAAGATAAAGGAAGCGTACACTAATGCCTGACGTAGATATAGATTTTTTTGATAGGGACGGTGTTTTAAAATTGTTCAAGCATACCCCTGCTACTATAATAAAAGAAAATAAGACAGAGAAACACAAAACTGGTGTTTACTTCCATGCTGTGCCTGAACATCCGGTTACAGGACACGCAAGTTTGGATTACAAGAAAGCTGAAGACAGAGGATATTTCAAGATAGACATGTTGAATGTCAACATTTACAAACAAGTGAAATCAGAGCAGGAACTGGTAGAACTAATGATACAGGAGCCTGACTGGGACATGCTGAAAGACACAAAAGTGGTAGAAAAACTTTTTCACCTCAATGGTCATTTCAACATAGTGTCCAAGCTCGAACCTAAAAATATAGAACAACTTGCGGCTGTACTGGCAATCATACGTCCTGCCAAGAGAGGACTTATGTATAAAGATTGGATAGACATAATGAAAGAAGTGTGGGTGAAACCAACAGATGGCAGTTACTTCTTTAAGAAATCACACGCTGTAGCGTATGCCCAGGCGATAGTAGTTCAGATGAATTTGATTAGCAGAGCTAAATATAGTTTTGATGCACCACAACAAAGTTAGAAAGCTCAAAAAAACTCCCAAACCCAAAATAGTAGACCTGTCTGACAATGGACCGATGACTGGTGTGGACTTTGTTGCACAGCTAGATTTTATATGGCGTGATAAAAGTAAGAGGCCAATCAAGGTGTTGAATAAGCAATATCAAATGAGCAAAGAGTGGATACGCAACGAACTGCCGCATTGGCAGAAGATTTGGCACCCACGTGGTATCAATATTAGATGGGATCGCAGACAGCGGTCTTTTTTTTTGCGTGTTGTAAAAATTAAGTAGGTCTTCTTACTAACTGAATAGTTCTACGTTTAACTCTCTTGTTGAAAATGTCCTGCAGTCTCACAGTAGGACCTTCTATTATTTCGATATCTTTACTATTCAGTGTAACAAGTGTTGAACGGAAATATTTGAAATCTCCCTTTAGGAAAATATTAATTGGCAATTTACGGTTTGATTCATGCCACCATGTTTCACCACACTTCAAAAATCTCACCTTATCTTGAGGCATCATAAGTTTACCGTAGTCATAAAAACTTATCACATTGGAATCCTCATTTTGAACTATGCCAACAAATTCTAGATCACCTTTCCTTATAAGGCTTAGAAAAGGGAATTTGTCCCTAAGAGTTTTAAAAATTTCGTGCATTCTATATCTATAAATACTGTTAAATATGTATTATGCAAACAGTATCAAGGTATTTACTATCACAATTGGTAATAGCCTACATAAATGGTTATCACGGGAGGAACTCAAAAGTGTACGATAGGCGCTTAACACTGCACAGAGGGGTATCCAACCCCATCACGTTCACGTTCAAAAACGAGGACCAGAAAGCACAGGACATTGTTGGAAAGCAGTATGAGTTTAATCTCATAGATTCTGAAACCAAAAAGTCCGTGTTGACCAAGACCCTTACTGTGCTAGATGACGGTTCAACTGTAAGCACAAAAGGTGATGCAAGTTGCACAATTACAGAAGGTAATTTATTAGAACTAGATGCAAAATTCTATAACTTTTCAGTGCGAGAAGTGAAATCAGATGGGAGCAGAGAAGTGACATACGCTGACACGGGATATGCGGCCGCAGGCACAGTAGAGTTATTA
>VMHT01222505.1_pt1 | contig 11985 bp, 17 predicted proteins | sample 4693611 | NCBI WGS metagenome assembly VMHT01 (sample SAMN12280063, study PRJNA550983) | marine metagenome | isolation source: seawater sampled from same location over 5 years 0.02-0.2 micron viral filtrate | place: USA: collected off the coast of southern California halfway between the port... ...
TATTGTTCTAAATAAGTAGATAAATTAGTTTTAGTAGCTGTATTTAGTGTAGTTAATTGTTTATTACTATTATACCCTAAAGTATATAAATTTAATGCTAAAGGATTAGGTATACGATTTGGTTCATTTGTTAATGGAGAAATTTGATCATCTTGTGTTATATATGCTTTTGCAATTCTACCTAATTGGGGAGGCATAGATAAAGTTCTAACTAAATAATCTTCTTTAGTTACAGTTCTTTGCTGAGATGAAAAATTAGCTATAGTATTTAATCTAATATCTTCTAGTGAATCTCCACCCCCACCTCCTCTTGCAGCTTCTAAATTATTAGATGTAATATTACTTTTAATAAAATTTACCATGCTTGAATTAATATTAGGTTTACTAATAATAAAAGTAGTTGCTGGTGTTATAATAGTATTAGAATTAACATTTGATTCTAAACCTCCTCCTACAAGATATGTTACTGTTAACGTAGTATTTGAAGGAACTTGTCCATAGGCTTTTGTGTATAAAAAGTTTGAAGGATCAAAAACTTTATCAAGTTGACTTCTTCCATCTTTAATTCCTAAACCTATATTATCTGGATTAGGGATAATATCTTCATCAGCTTTATCACTTATACCTGCCCCAAATTGTAATTCTAATTGATTATTAGCTTTAAATCTAGAAACAAATCTTCTTGGTACTTTTTTTAATTTTAAAAGATAAGGGGTTTGTTGGTTATAAGCATGGAGTTCAGGATCATTAGCTGCTATATTATTTATTTCTTCAAAAATAGTATCTTGAGCTAAATAAGGTACTTCACTATACTCATTACCATCTAAATCTACTATAGATTCTATTGATATAACATTAGTATCAAATAAATTTAAAGTTAAAAATCTTTCGGGAGATCCCACACTAAAACTTTGGGTTTTTGTTTCTCCTGAAACGGCATTTACGGTTTTTTTAAGTAGATAATATTCAGGATTATTTGATTCATCATATTGATATATACTTACTTCTGTTGGAGAAAATGAAGATGAAAATGAAAATCTAACATCATCAGTTGTATAAAATGTTGCTCCTTCAGTTGAATTAAAAGTCGAATTTTGTTGTATAGTTAAAGTATAATCATAATCTGGTACATAAGATCCATTTACTATTTTGGATGGAATTAATTGAGATATTTCTAAATTAGTATTAGCAGTGGTTGTTACTTTAGGTCTATAACCCATGGCATACGCCATATTAAAAATATTTTCCCTATCTTGTGCAACATTTAAAAATGCTTCTCTAAGTTGTGTATCGGTATAAAAAGATAAAACATCACCTACATAGGCAGCCATTTCTAAAAACATCATTCCCGGATTTCCTTCACTAAAATCATTAAAATTTTCAGGGAAATAAGTTTGAGTAAATTCAATAAGTTGGTTTTTAAAAGAATTAAAATCTTTACTTATATATTTTACATCTTTGTCTTGTGATTTATTTGATACTTTTGAATAAGCCATTAGTTAAAATTTAATTGAATACTATCTTCTGAGTTATCTAATATAGATCTATATGTTATAGAAATAAATAATGAGTGTTCATCTTCTGATGTACCTAGTTCTACATCCGTTACTAGTATATTTGGGATATAAAATGCTGCTTGTTTTATTATAAGTTCTTTTAATGAAATTAAATCTACATTTTGTTCAAACAAAAGTTGTTTTAAACCAATACCATAATCAGGTAAATTTATTCTTTCTCCTGGTTCTGTTAATAAAAGGTTTATAAGATTAGCTTTAGATTGTTCTTCTATAGTTTCAGTTCCTTTAAATAAATTTACTTCATTTATAGGAAAGGCAACCCCTATCGTAACATTTTTGTTAAGATCTAAGGGACTAATTCTTTTTATTCCTCTTATTATTGGCATTTATTTATTTTGCTTTTTTCTTATTAATTGCATTCATTAAACCACTATAATCTCTTGTTACTGCATTTGCTACTGATTCGGGCATACCTGTTGTATCCATGGGCATAGGGGCTCCTGATGCAAAGGGATCAGATAAACTTACTGGTGAATTTCCCGATTCCAAGCTTGTGTCTCCCGATGCTGTTTCATTTAATAAATCATTTAAGGCTGAATTACTAGTAAATTGTTGGGGAGTATAATTTTTCTTTTTTATTGGTGAAGTACCCATTATTTTTTCTTTTAAAGAATTTTGTTTAGGTACTTCAACTATTCTTTCAGTATGTTCTATTATAGTTGGTTTTAGTTCATCACGTAAATCTTCTTTAAGTGATTTAATTTCTCTACGTAACGCATAATCGATTTCTTCTCTAACTACTTTTCTAATTAGATTTTCAAAAGTTTTTGCTTTCATGTTATTAATTGTTATTTGTTAATAAATATAAAATTTTTAATTTTTATTTTAAGAGGGATAATTATAATTTTGAGGATTAATATTTTTAAAACTAATATTATAATCTTCAGAAAAATTAGCTCCCAAACTATATATTCTTTCAACTGCTTGAAATTCACCTTGTTGTTGTAAATAATTTATCACATCACCAAAGTAATTAGAAGCTATATCTAATACTTGTTGTTGATTTAAATTAGCTATGTTAGTAGGTAAACCATTAGGTCCTATTAAATCATTTGGGATTACAGGAGTACTTTCTTCTTCACTTTCACTATCTGGAAAATTATTATTAATTGTAGCATTAAAATTACTACAATCTAATTCAAATTGAACCATTAGCAATTGTATCATCATTTTTAATTTTGCTATTTCACTCTTAACAAAATTTATTTTAAATAATAAAGCATCTAAAGGAGTATAAATTGCTTGAGCTCTTCCTATGTAACTATTTAACATACTTGGTATACTACTAAATAAAGATGCATATGATTTAATTTTTGCTTTAGCAAATTCTTTTTTAACACTTAATTGATCAGTAACTGCCCCACTTGAAGTAGGGCCTGAATTAGCTGCTAAAGCTATAATAGCTAAAGGAATTAATCTTTGTAAAATATTTACTATAGGTTGAATACCATCTACTATACTTTGAACTTTTCCAATAGGACCTGATTGGTCTAAAATGGGAGCTAATTTTTCTTTAATACCTTCTAATTTAGTAGACGCTATATTAGCTATTTTTTCTACATCAGATAATTTATCGTTTAAATCTTGAGCTTTAGCCATAAATTTTTCAATTCCTGCTATACTACAAGCATTTTCACTTAATTCTGCTTTTAAAATAGCTATAATTTCAGGAGGAGTAGGTATTTGTTCTTTAAGTTCTTCTAATCTTCTTTTACCTTCTTTTCTAACTTCAAATTTAGCTTCTAAAAGTAGTGTTTCTAACTCATTATTTAATTCGTTTTTTATTTGTTGAGACGCCATATTAAACTAGTTTAATTTTTTTGCTCATTATATTTGCAATATTATCTCTTACTATTCTTATTTCAGTTTTTCTAGCTGAAAGAGCAGATTCATTAAGAGGATTCATTTCTGTAGGGCTTCCAGGAGGGCCTGAAGTATAAGATACCTTATATTTAATATCATCAATTAAATTATTAATTATATCTAAAATATCTTCTAAAAAAGTTTCTAATTCATGTCCTAATACAGCAGGTTCAGTAGGGGGTTCATTATTATCTTTTAAACCTAAATGAATATTAGGTGAATTTACTATAAATTTATTATCTGTATTTTTACTAGTATCAAAATGAAAACTACCATTTGTACTAAAACCTATAACTTTATCTGAAAATAATAATATACCATCAGTTTTAGCATTAAAAACTAATCTATCTGAATTTATTAATACTTGATTACCCTGATATAATTCAGGTGCTTCTGGTTTATATGCCATTTTATATTAAATTATTATCTGCATAATCTATATTATGCGTAAAATTGCCGCCTACTATTCTACATGACTTATCACTTTCATACATTTCATGTAAATCATCTCTTTCTGAAGATAAAGAAGATATATTTTGGTTTGATCCCTCTATATATGATATAGATATCCAAGAAAAATTTTTATTATTAGATGAAGTATATACTCCTCTTTCTGGATACTCCCATATTAAATGATTAAATCTTAAATTTTGATTACACCAATTCCATATATCTGCTGTAGGCCTACTAAAGCTAATTATATCTGCTGCTAATCCTCTTGTATGATGAGAATTCTCTACTCCACCTAAAGCTCTATTTAACTCTATAGATCTATATCCAGCAAGTAATCCTATATCATTTTCTCCAAAAACTTCAACAATAGGTTGTATACAATTAGTATGTAATTTTACTAAATTATCTATAATGTATTCTTTAGTTAATTCAGGATATAATGGTTGATCTACCCCTGGTGTATTTTTAATATTAGGGAATGATGAACTTTTTAGATAATGTTTTAGTTTAAAAGCCATATTTTATATTATCCAGTACTACTGTTTAAATCCATATCATAATCAACGGAATCATCTTGTTCAAAATCTAAAGATACATCTTGAGTAGCAGATACTGGATTAGTATCTGTTTCTGCATTATCATATTTAGTTTCTAAAGCATTAATGTCTGTTTGGTTATTTGTTGTTAAATTATTTAATTCACTATAATTAGTTTCTGCATCTAAATTATCTGCAGGAGTTAATACTACATCTTCATTTGTATTTGAAGGAATATCATCATCCTTAAATGTTACTTCATTTTGAATTTTAAGTTTAAATAAATCTTCTCCATATGATTCATCATTAAAAGATGCAGGAATAAAATTTGTTAATTGTTGGTTTGAACAAAGATATACACTTGAAGGATCTTCATTAATATCTTCTAATAAATGATTATTGGGAGATTCGGGAGTAAATGTTTGTCCATTTCTAATAATAGTAATAGGATCACCTATATTTCCTACATCACTCCAGGGATTATCTAAATTATTAGGAAGTGTAGAACCAAATCTAATTGAATTACCAAATCTACCTTCTAATAAAGTATCTCCTTCATATGTTTTTAATGGTCTAATAGTATCTAAAAAATCAAAATATTTACCTAAATCGATTTTACCATCATTAGATATAGTGGGTAGTGCATTTTCGTTTACATCTTGTTTCCAATTAACAGGAGGTAAATAATATATTTGAATTCTTTCTCTTTTAGAATAAAAATCTTCTTTTACATTAGAATTTAAAATTACTACAGTTTCATTTTTAACTGGATATTGTTTTATATAAAAAAATAAAGGTTTAGCTGTAAAACAAACTTGTGTAGGTTCAGAAGGTGTAGGATCTGAAACATCTGAAAAATATATTTTACCTATATCATCATCGCTACTATATCCTATATGTTCTGAATCTAGTATTATATCATCTACTCTAACTGTTTTATACGAATTAAATTCCATGTTTATCCTTCACCTAATTGTTTTGGTTCTTCAACAGTTTTGGCTATTTCTTCAGTTAATTCTTGAAGTTGAGTCATTTCTTCTTCTGTTAACAACCCACCATCACCTGAATTTGCGTTACCTGTAGATAAACGTTGTACAATAGCTGCCATCTTTATTAATGCATCATCATTTTTTACACTAATTTCTAGATATTCTTTAATTAAAGGAACTACAACAGTAGCATCACCTAAAGATTGAACTAGGGGCTTTAACTCAGATATAAGCTGGGCTAATTGTTTAGCTTTTTTCTTTTGATTACCATGAATATCTTTCAATAAATCGGAGAAAGAAACGTTATCAAATAATATTTGGTTTAGTGGATCCATACTATTTTATTATAAATATGGAAAAAGTTAGACTTTTACGTAACCTGTTTTTATATATTCGTTATATAGTTTTTTATAAACTTTTTTAAGTATTTTTGTTACCTTAGTAATTACTGGCGTTTCTACACCAGTCATTTCTCTTATATAAATATATAATGCTTTTTTATTAAATATTTCTAAATTTTCTCTACGTTTAAATAATACATTTACAGCATCACACACTTTTCTATCATGGTCTTTTTTAAATAAAGTAAACATATGTTTATCAACATATTCAGTATAATAATCTATAAATTCTTTTATATCTTTTTTATGATCATCTCTACCTAACTGACGTAATACCCCCGCATCTTCATCTGCTGCTAAGGGGTCTACTTTAGCTTTTTTCTTTTTATAATTGTTATTATTATATAAAATAAGATAATTTTTACCTACAATTGAAAAATAACTAAATGCTTTAGAACCTTTTTCAGGTTTAAAGTAATCTAATTTTTCTAAGAAAAAACAACAAACTTCATGTTTTAAATCCTCTAACGATTCAACTTCTGTATAATAGAATTTAAATGTGTGGATTAAATTTTCGGCTAATTTATAAAATGCATATGCTATACGTGTGCGGTATATTTCATTTCTTTCTTCCTGATTAGATGAAGATAAATATTCTTTTATAGCTAAATCTACATCTGAAGTAAAATATTGCTTTTTAGATGGTTTTCTACCTCTTTTTTTCTTAACAACTGGTTCGGGAGTAAGAGAACCGGTGGTAGCCGGTTCTGTTTTTTTTTCATTTGACATTTAAATTTATTTTAAAGTAAATTCATTTAAGGCTTCTTGTATTTTTTTTACTTCTTTAAAAAACCATCCTATTTCATCATCGGAATAAAATATTCCTTTATCATCCACTTGTTTTAATCTTAAATCACAAGCTTGAATGGCTTCACTTTGTTTAGATATAAAATCTTCTAATGTTTCGTTTTTATAAATTAAATTTTTAATCATAAAAAAAGAAGAAGTTATTACAATTGCTAATATTACTAATAATATAATACTGAGTGTTGTCATAATTAATCTTTAAAAAACGAATCTATAACATCAATAGTTGCTTTAGATAGATTCGGATTATTATCTGTGTTTATTTTTTTAGCTGCTCTTAATGTTTTATCACCTTTACTAGCGTTTTTAGGTTTACTAGATTTAGGTACTGCATTTGTAGCATTATTCCAAATTTCAAATTCAATTTGAGCAGCCATATGGTCTGCCTGATGCATTAATAATGGTAAATGGGATCTTAATTTAGTCTCTTTCATACCAGACATAAAATAAAATTTATTTGATTCATCATATAAACCATCGTGTATTTTAATACCAATAAACTCATTTTGAGTTACTTTACAACCAATTTCTTGTAATAAAAATAAAGATCGTTCTGGTACCTTCATAGCAGGTATGTCAGTATTAAATTTATATACTTGACCTAATTTATCAATATGCCATTGTGAATCATTTGGTTGATAATATTCACCTTCTTGTTGACCCATTTTACCTAAATCATGTAATAAAGCAACAAAATGCATTTCTTCAACAGTATATGTGGAAACATCTCCACCCATTTTATTCCACGTTTTATATAATTCATTTGCACAATCATATACACGTAAAACATGATCAACATAACCACCAGCAAACGCCGAATGATGCCAATTTTTAGCTGCTGCTGGCATCATCATAAAACGTTCTTTATATTTTTCCATAAATGGAATTAATATATCTGTTCGTTCTTTAGATATGTTAGTTGTTATTTCATTTAAATAACGATCCCAATTTGATTGGATTTTTTCTGCTGTTAGCATATTAAATAGGTCTAATATTATTTAAACCACTTGCTCCTAAATCATTTGTTCCCGAAATTTTTATTATATTTTGGAGTTCTTCATAACGTTCTTTTAATTCTCCTTCTTTCATATAAGTTAAAGCTCCTTTTTGATCACCTCTTTTAACTAAAGTATATAACTTAGCTAAAGATTGATCTAATCTTTCCATTGCTCCTTGCATTTGTCTACCGTATTTCATAATATTATTTTTTAGTTGATTTAAGCGTACGACCTTTTTTTATACCATCCAAATCATTTTTACGAGGTTTTGTACGTTTAATTTTTTGTTTTTTTGGATAGTAATCATCATCAGACCAACGGTCTAAGTTTTTAATTTTCATCTGTATATTGTTTATAAACTTTGTTACACCAAATCATATTTTCTTTTAATATTTTTTTACGATCTGGTTTTAAATTAAGGAAATTAGTAGTTTCAATTAAAGCACCTATAGCAGTAATACGGTGTATTTCTTCTTTAGTACCTATATTTTTAACTAACTTTTTTAGGGAATTTACTTTTTCTAAGTATTGTTCTTTTTTTAACTCAGCTGCAGATTTTTGTTTCTCTAGCTGATTATCTTCTTCTATATCATTAAAAAATGACATAATATTAGTATCTGGGCGGTGTATACCCTTTAATGTATCGGATTTTTCCATCCGTTTTAATGCTTTATCTATGTGTTTGGGATCGTATTGATTCATAACTAGCGGCCGTTTCGACCTAAAAACCCCTACAGTTGTAGGATATATAAAATATTAATGTAATCCAAATTTTTTATGATATTTTTACAAATTGAGATGATAATTTAGTTGAGGATGAAGCATATCGCATAACATCATTAAGTATTTCATCTGCTTTTTCGGAATTATTTTCTAAACGTGATAAAAATTCTAATCCCATATAATTAGATGTTTTCCAAGAAAGTGGTTTTTCATTATATAATTCTTTAAAATCCTTATCATTTATATTTTCTACAAATCGATCAAATAAATAATAAAATTTATCATAATATTCTTTATCATTAGTTTTAAAAGCAGCTAATGTATCTCGTTGAAGGGGTAATTGTGTTACATTATTTAACTTTAAAATATCATTTACTCCTGTATGTCCACATTTACCACCCTGAGCAGCTTTACCTTTTATTTCAGTAGACCAACCAGTTTCAACACTAAAATTCCTACATGTAATTGAACCACCTGTATACTGAATTTCAACCGTAGATGATTTAGTTGTAGTTTTATAACCTTCATATTTATATTCATTTCCTGGTGGTATATTTGGATCACCAAATACTTTTGAGGTAGCTTCAGCTTTTTTACCAATCATTTTTAGTGAAATACCTATTAGATCATTATCTTCATAAAAATTGGCAATTTGACCATTTAATATTTCTAAATCATTTGAAAAATCTACACTATTTATTTTTGATGATATTAACCATATGTCAGCAGGATTCCATTTATCATCCATTAGTTTTAAACCTTTTTCTGTTTTAGCTGATTGCCAGGCAGAATATATAATTTTTACCTGTTCAGAACCTCTATGAAATTTAAAACTATTATTAGGAAATAAATCATAAATTTTATTTACGGATTTAGAAGTAGATTCATACCATAATGGTTTTCTTTCTAAAAATTCTTCTATTTCATCAATTGTAGCATCTACATCTACATGGGATTGAGCTTGTTCAAAATTTTCTTTAATTAAATCATCTTTAGTTATTTTTTCACCCTTAACATAATATGCTATAGCTAAACCATAACAATGTGCAGATTCCATTATTCTAGTATCTACAGTACCACCCCCAGCACCTGATCCGGCTCCAAATTCTTTAGTTTTTTTAAATTGGTTTAATTTTAATTGTTTACCTGTAGTATCAGTAAAAACTAATTTTATAAAATCTTTATCTTTTAGTTTTTGTATTGAATCAGCTGATTGTTCTTTATCTATAACGATCATAGAACCATCCATTAATTCAAATTCTTCGTTATTTTCAATTTTTTTAAGAAAAATCTCAGCTCTATTGGGAGTACGATCTTTTCTTAATTCACCAGGATTTAAAGAAGCTTCAGATATTCTATTAATAATAGTATCTGAAGGTAAATTTAATTTTTCTAATAATGTTCTTAAAATATGAACATCAGAAGGGTTATCCATTGATGGATATCCCTTTTGAGTTCGATAAGACCACTCTAATAATAACTCATTAAGAGTCATAAATATTATCCGTTAATAATATTTGCTAATTTTTTAAATCTTTCTTGAAGTGCAATATCTTCTGATACATCATCATCTGCATCATCTTTATCATCATCATCATCATCATCTCCTTCGAAATAATCTTTTAACATATCGAAAATATCTTTAAGAGTTTCCTCAGCATCTTCTCCACCATCAGCATCCACATCTGCATCAGATACAGCTACTGTTGGTTCATCTTGTTCTGCTAAATAATTGTAATATTCTTCAGCGATCATTGATTTTAATTCTTCTAAGTTCATTTTTTTACTTTTTAGAGTTGTTATTAGTTTTACGTCTATTAGTGGATTTACGTCCCCGTCTTTTTTTACCTTTAGCTGCGTCTACAACATCTTTTGCTTGTGCAACTGTATTTTTAGCTGCTTCTTTTACATCAGCTAGTTCTTTTACGACTTCGTCGTATCTAGATTTTAACTCTTCGTCTATTGTTGTTTTAGCCCAAAGAGCATTCCATAAATTTTTTATATATTCTATCATAACGTTTTTATAATTTTAAACCTTTTGCTAAACCCTCTAAAAAGCTAGATTTTGCAATTTCATAATATACTTTAACATTATCTGATCCTTCTCTAAGAGAAATACCATTTTCTTTAATAATATTTAGTAAACGAATTTGCTCTTCACGAGTCATGTCAGTAGCTGCTATCTCATTTTTTTCTTCTCTAAGCTTAGCTACAGCTTTTTCTTCCTCTTTATCTATAGCTTTTAGACGTTTTTCTAAATCTTTAATTGTACCAGGAATATCTTTAGCAATATATTCTTTATTGGGTACATCAAATTTGTCAGCTGTTTTTTCTAATTTTTCTTTATCTTTATCTGATAAACCAATAGCTTTTTTATAAGCATCAACGGCTTTTTTATCTTTTTTAGATTTTTTATATTTTTCTAATTCTTTATCCTTTTTTTCTTTAAGATCTTCTAAATGTTTTTCTATAGCTTCTCTTTCTTTATCAAATTTAGATAATTTTTTAGAACCTTTTTTAGCACCTTTTCCAGCTTCTTTATCTATATCATCATCATCTTTTTCTTTATCTTTTTTACCTTCAAGTAATTCTTTTTTAATTTGTGCTTTTATAGATTCCTTTAATTCTATCATTTTATCATCTTTAGATTCTTTATCTACTGACATCATTCCATCACCATGACCCTTAGAAAAATTTTCTAAAAACTTACCAAAAGCTTTTTCATTAATAGGACCACTTTGATTCATTCCTCTTTCAAATTGAATTAAAGCTGAATAATATGCTGAATGTTTACCTTCTAAATTTTTAAGAACAGATTCTGTTGCTTTTTCTCTTTCATCTGGTGTAGATTCTGCTAATCTTGAAACTCCTAATTGGGTCAATTCATAATCCATGCCCTTTCTAAATTCATATGGATTTACTCTATCTAAACGATTACCTATATTAGCATAAGTACCTTGAGTTACTTGACCTTTTCTTGTTGATTTTTCTGCTCCAGAATATGCTTGTCCTTGAGTTTTAGAAGGTTTATCATTCTTAGGAGAATATCCGTAAAATTTATCGTTTGCCATGTGTATAATATATTATTCTGTAATAAATATAAATTTATTTTAAAAGCTGTTATTGTTTAATTATTTGTTTATTATATCGTTTTTCTTCATGAATTATTGATAAATTATATATTCCATTTGATAAATCTGATAAATCTAATCTATTAATATTTTCTGTTTTTATTAATAATTTACCCATTAAATCATGTACTTCTATTTGTATATTTAATCTTGTTTCTATAGTTAATACATCTTTTGTTGGGTTTGGATAAATAGCGATCCCTAAAGCCGAAATATCAGGTATAGAAGTTGGCCACCCTAATTGACAATAATCATACATTGATTGGCATGTAGGATCCCAATCATTAGTACAACAGTAGTTATCTACATCAATCACCCAAGCATAACACCCATCGTTTAACCAATATGGAACACCTGGTCCTCCATAACAACCAGCATCATATAAACACGCTAATGAATCTGTTACGTTTGCTGCTGGGTTATAATTGTAAGCTGAAACATCAGTACAACCAGGAACTGCTGTTATACATGAATTGTCATCATAACAAGCATTTTCGTTATAATTAA
>VMHT01074003.1_pt1 | contig 11981 bp, 11 predicted proteins | sample 4693611 | NCBI WGS metagenome assembly VMHT01 (sample SAMN12280063, study PRJNA550983) | marine metagenome | isolation source: seawater sampled from same location over 5 years 0.02-0.2 micron viral filtrate | place: USA: collected off the coast of southern California halfway between the port... ...
TTAATATCTTTGTTAATTCTTTTGGACTATCAATTATTTTCTCACCATATGATTTAGATGTTTTGTATTTATTATAAACAAAAAACATTTTACCTTTTTGATTAACAAGATAATTACGTTCTTTTTTATCTTCTTCTTTTAATTTATTATATGTCGCTTTATTAATATACTTCATGCCAGCAAAATCATTTCTTGTAGGAATTAGTATTAACATATTATATAGAGTATACATCATCAATAGCTCACGGTCCTTGGCCGTCAATTCTTTTTTGGTTTTTAGATTCTTCTCCTTAATCTCACCAGCCATTTTATTAATCATATTTTTTAATTCTTCTAACTTAACAAAGTTCTCTTTTTGTTTCTCGCTAATTTTACCAGCCTTTTGGTCATCTTCATATTGCTGATTCAATTCATCTCTGAGTTCTCCATACTTATCAATCAATTCATCATAATCGCCCTTTTTATTATTAAGAGCCATGAGTGTGATAATAATAGCATTATATGTATTTCTAATACTAGTAAATTTATTGTTTTTTATTTTCTCATATACTTCATCTGGTTCAGAAAGAAAACCATATCCATCAGTATCAAATAATTTTTGTAGTTTCTTAATCAATATCAAATATTGTTTTACGGTTGATTCCTTAGCATTTGGTCGTGATTCTTCAATGTCGGATTTTAAGTCGTCTGTTTTAATATCCATATTTTATATAATAATATATGATTATTATTTTAAATAACAAATTATTAAAAAAAAAGATTATTTTTCTTTATTTTCTTCAATTAAATAATCAAGATAATTTTTTGCTTTTAATAAATCCTGAATACCATTCTTTTCTCTCCATCTTGATATATATTTAATTATATTACCTTCATTAAAATCAAGATTATTTGCGGTTATATATTCACGTGGTTCTATCTTTTTATCATAATGTTTTGGAGTATCCATTTTATTATAAAGTATATATTATTTTTTTTTTGAATTATTAAAAAAAAGATTATTTAGGCATTGTATATCTCAAGATATCCAGAAGAGAGACGAGCCACACGGACAAACTCGGCATAACATCTGAGTAAGTCAGGCTGTGCCGTAGGGAATGTACCAGATAAATGAACTTCTAAGCCACGCTGTCCAACACGTCCATTGGATAACTTGGTGGATAAATTGAAGAACATACCTTCCAGATTGGTCTTCTGGTCGTGACCTTCATAGTCTTTGTCTGTGATAGTTCCTGCGGCTGCTTCACGGCAGAACTCAGAACGTGTGATAAATGGTGGTACTCCTTCCGCGTGTGTAGTCATCGAGAATAGTCGAGCGTTGTTGTCAATATCAGAAGTAAATTCAAATCTATCATTATATCTAAGATTAAACTTAACTGGTCCAGAAACACCAGATGCACTGCGGTTTGGTGCGATACTTACTAGATTACTCATTATACTTGATTCATTAACCGTGTCATTTGGTACTGTAGTAATAACACGGGGCACCAAACGGTTAGCCATACCAATATTACGAATAACACCACTACCAAGTGCTCCAACACTCGTGGTTGCTTCAATAACTCTATAATCAACAAAACTGAATGACATATCTTTCTTAGCTTCTGCGAATCTAGCCATCTCATCACCGGTACCGTAGTAGATATAATCAGCACAAAATTTTAATTCATCACGAACAATGTGAACATCTGATTCAACAACACCAGATATAATCTGAGCACGCTGCTGCTGAGTTGGTACAAAAGTTAATTCAATGGTTACTTGTTCCTTGAATAAGTAAAGGGGAAGCTGATGAACCTTCAAGAAGGGGAATAAATCAGATAAATCAATAGAATAACTAGGGCATTCAGCCGGTGCTGAGCCATCCATAATAGCCCACGAAGGAGTATTAAGTTCCGTGCCAAGGTATTCTACACCATTATCTAAACCATATGTTGCTGCAGTAACACGTGAATCATCATCATAATCAAATCCATGAGCAAGCCAGCGACCAGTTAGATAAGTCTCACGCTCTTTGTTATTCTCATTAGTAATTAGAGAAGATTTAACAGCATATAAATTACGCCACGAATCAACTTCATTAACAGTCTTGTTACCAATCTTCAATACAGCCTTTTTAACAACTTGTCCAATACCAACATTTGGTGCGAAAAAATAGCTAGATGTGGCTTCTTGTGGAGCAAGTGCCATAAAGATTTTAGAATGAGAATGAAGGAATCCTTTGGATGGGACAACCCAACGAGCGAAGCCATCACTCGTGCCAGTGCCTTGCTGGAACACCGAAGTTTCAAGTAAATCGGTTTCTAAACGCTGTGCGTAGTTAGCAGGGATTTGATCCAACTGAACAAAGTCCGGGATATCACTGCCACCATCGTAATCACTAGTTACGTCCATTTTTTTTATACTAATTATAATATAATAAAAAAATTAAAAATATAATTAAAAAAGTTATTTTTATAGAAAGTTAATATACATTTACTGAGACAACTGAACCGAACCGTCCTTGAAGGCAAGAGTAGCACGACTCTTTATGAACAAATATACACCCATTGGACGGTCTGATTTAAGGTCGGATTCAATAGATACACCAAACTGCTCAGTGGTGAAGTCTTCTCCAGCTCCACCGATGCCATACTTAACACCAAGACCATAGACGCTTCCACCTTCTGGTATATTCATATATGCTAATTCACCAGCTACAGTCGTAGTCATATTATAATCTCTGTTAGAATTAACTGGCGAGATGGACATACGCTCATAAGTATAATCTGGTAAAACAGCATCAATAAAGTTTCTAATAATCTGAGGGTCAACAAGTTTAGTGCTGGCATCGTCAACAACATTTGTTTTATAATCAAAGTCCGCAGGAAACTTAACACCACCCTTAAGGAACTGGACCTTAGTAATTGGAGCCAATGCTGTATCAGTAGAACCATCACCAGACAATTGAACAGTGGCTTGTCCGTCTTGTGTCAGTGTATTAATATTAGCAACTGGTACAAAGGTCATAAATGCAGATTGTACATTTCTTAATCCAAGCATATACTGGATTTGTGCATTGGTAGAATTAATTGAAGTATATAGAGAAGTAATTGTATTAAATTCATATGCACCAGTTGTGGATGGCTTACTCATATCATCACCAAAATCACTAACTTCACAAGTAAGGAATAAATCAGATAATTCATAGTGAGCATCTCCAATACCAGTTGGTGAACCATCAAGATTGAATAAAACATTAGAATCTGGTTGAAGAAGCATCTCAATAATAATACCACCAAATGCGTCTTGTCTCAAATCAACCATATTACCAGACGATAAGAAGCCACTAGGGAGATGGAAGGAAAAACTATTAGTCTGTGCTACATCAGTGGTTGGAGATTCAACAACTGATTCTTGGAAGGCTGCCCTGTTAGGCATAATAAGACAAGTCTCACCAAGATGACCCATCTGGTCTTGAAGAGAGCTAGTCATAGCTAGGTATGAATTCATAAATTTTGAATAATGTCTAATGCTCTCACATTGGAGCTTGCTGCGTTGGCTTCTAACAGTAAGCGATTCAATAACATTATATATACCAAGACGATTATTCATAGTTAATTCATCGGCTGGTCTAATAGGGGTTGGGGTGGTTAAGTTATCTTTGTATGCAGCAAACTTACCAGTCACACGAATGGTGGATGGGTCAAGTAATCCATCTTGTGCTGATATAGTAAACGATAACATAGGGAAACCATTCTTGAAGGAAATCTTGCCAGATGAGGGAATGTTGTCTGGGCGAATCTGAACATAGCGAGAAGTACTCATTTTTATATATTATCAATTATAATATAATTAACATAAAAATAAACAAAAAAAAATATTTAGTCAATTATTTTTTTAACAACACAACAATTACCATATTTTTCTACTAATTCAATATTTTTATCTGATTCTATAATTTTATTGACTGCTGTAGTTACTTGTGGCCAAGAACCGTCATTATAATTATCAAATACTATTATACCATCTTGATTAACAAAATCAAAATAATTATTATAGTCATTCATAACTCCATCATATGAATGGTCGCCATCAACAAATAAATAATCAATTTTTAAATTTAAATTTTTAAATTCTTCTACTTTATCTTGACTAAATCCTTTTAACAAATGATATTTATGTTTATGTGAATTATTGTCATTTATATTTTTTTTAACAATATTCAAATGGTCTGTTAAATCTACTTGTCTGTGTGGGTCATATGATTTACCATAATATCCAGTAAATGGATCAATACCAACAAAAATACATTCTTGTTTATCTTTCATATGTTCAATAATACTACCACCATATAATACACCAATCTCTACATATACACTACATTTCATATTTGATTTTAAATCTTTGATATATTGAATATGTGGACTTTTGCATATTTCTCCAATCATTTATTTATGATAAGAAAATAAATTTATTGTTAAAAAATAAAATAATAATTAAGCTACAACATCAACACCACCATCTTTAAGGACTAAACGGCGGATGTGGAATACATAGGAATTGAATAGCTTACCAACAGTCGGTGCCGTTGCCGTCTGGTATTTAAGAATTACCGCAAGGTCTTTACCGCGTAAATCAGTAACACCCTTCTGCGAGCCAGCACCAAAAGAACGACCAAAACAAAAGTTATTCAAGAACTCCGTAAAACTCTTAGGTGGTATTCCCGCAGAATCTAATGTCTTTTCTAACTCGAAGAGATGGAAGGCATCTAAACTATTCTTTGTAGCAATCTTTTTTGTAGATATTTCTCTCGATGGTATTCTCATACCGTCAAGAGTGTACTGGATGCTACTGAGCTCATCAACAACACCGGTAAACTGGCTTCTATTATTAGCAAGAGCCACATCATCAGGGTTCTTGGTAGTAGCACAGGCATTACTTGAATCTGTGCCAGTAATCATATAACATCCTTTACCAGATATCTGCTGTGCCGATGTATATACAGTAGAATCTGTTGGTACAATAAGTAGAGAGCGAGCACGGCTATTCTGCGAGAATATCTGGAATGATGTTTGTCTATCAGATGCTAAAATAGAATGTTTATAGTTAGTTACCGATTGAATATCAAATTGTATTGCTTGTCCATCTCTAACACGCTTTAACATACCTTGTTCATCAGAAGGGTCTAGATGTATCTGACTTACTACAAGATTAACATTAGATACTGTATAAGTTGCGTCATAGCTAGACTGACTAGAAACAGCAGTAGAAAATAAAGCAAAATTCTGGTCAATTGTTACGCCAGTATTAGAACAAGAAGCTGCTAATGTGACTTCAACTAAACCGGTACCACCACTTGCGGATGCACTTGAATTAATCGCACTAATTTCTGCCGTCGTTGATAGAGTAGCCAACGAACCATTATTGCTACTTAGAGCAAATCCAATTGTCTCACCAACAACAAAAGGAAACTTTGCTACACGGTCAGCTCCACTAATAGAATTATCAGTATCAACATAAAATGTCGTAGCTGCCGAACCATTAACCCAAGTATCTGCGGTAGAAGAACCATTGAGAGAATGGAAGACTGGATTAAGTGATAGCTTACGGTCAAGTAATACACTATCTAACTGCTTAATAACAGCAGGGGCATCATTAAGGTCAATCTCCATGTATAGACCACCAGTCATCATAACTGGAAAGATTGTATCAGAGTTAGCAAAAATACCGGTATGAAGGGGTATACAAACTTTGGCAGTAAGGAAATCAGAATCAGTGAATGATGCCGATTGATTACCAGATGTTTGTTTGAAGTATGGATTGGTTAGAGTATTAGCCATAGCAGACTGAATATTACCAGAATCACCACGATTGCCAGGCTGATAAACAGATGCACCTTCTTTTAGTGCTCTCATATTCTCAGTGTTTCTATCTTTATCATAATCATATTTACATGCTACATATGAATCATAAGCATTAATCTCTTCAAGGAGATTACCACGAGTACCATCATAAATTCTAATATTTCTAATTAGAATAGAACCACCAACTTTGTCAAGTTGAAGGCGAGTTGGTGCTTTACCTGAAGGTAAAGCGAGTTTAACATTAAATTCTAGGTATGTCTCACGACCATCCATAAACTTAGTTGAAGGGTCAACAAAAAGCTGGATCTTCTGGCCAGGCGAGTAATTAAGCCCATTTTCACTCGGAATGGATACTTTAGTTTCTCCAACTTTGGTTGCGTCATCTGCGGACCAGTAAAGTGACATTTTTTTATAACATAATTAATATAATAAAAAAAGTTAAAAAATAATAAAAAAAGTTATTCAACTCTTGCAGTTGCAGTAGTTGGTGCTATTGGTGCAGCGACAGTGGCTTCTTGTTTTGATTGTATCTCCGATTTTTCTTGGGCTGCTTCTCCGCCTTCTTCTTCATCTTCTCCAATCATTGTTGTGCCAGCTGATGCTAAATCTAACACACCACCGAGTAATGCTGCTGGTGGGAATATAATACCAGCAACATCCGCAATACCACCACCAATCTGAAGTAGATTCCCAGCCTTCTCCCAATTGTTATTACCAGCAATTCCACCAGCTTTAACATCTTCATATATATCTATACCACCTTGAGCAGCTCCAAGGACTGGTGCCGCTGCTCCAGCTACTTTACCCAATGCAGTTTTGGCACCAGCTTTTAATGCTGCACCAGCACCAGATTTTAATCCAGCCGCGGCTGCTGCTTCTCCAATATCTGAGACTGCACCGGATGATTTACCAGCCACAGTTTCTAATCCTTCTGTTGCTTCTGATGCTGCCGGTCCGCTACTTGTGGATATTTCTTCAGCTGATGGTGCCACAGGTTCTGGTGCTTCTACTTCTGCTGGTGGTCCAGCTTCAGCTACTCTATCAGCTTGTTCAGATGCTTCATTAGCAATTGGATTAGCTTTCGCATCTCCTTTGGCTCTCCATTCATTATATTTTTTAATTTTATCTGGCATATGTGCACCAGTCCACATTCCTTGTGCCTTTTGCTGTGCATCTCTTATTTGCTCGGTTGTTTTCTTTTGGTCAAATTGTTCACTAATAGAATTAGCAATATCAGTATTATGCTGTTGTATCCTTTCATTTAACTCTCTAACTTGATCACGTCGGGCATTGCCCATGGCCACTGCTGCTCCATTTTGTCCATAAAGGTCCATTTCAATTTATATTAATATTAATATTTTATTTTTTTATAATTATTTTCAAAATAATTTTTTATCCCCTTCAGCAATCAATGTCTCAAACCGTATGTATGCACGAGCTGGATTCTCTTGAAGGTCTAAATATAAGAAACTATATGGGGCGTCTTCAATAGCCTTTTTATACAAGTCCATAAATATGTTGGGGAACATATCACCGAATTCTTCTGATATTTTTTCTAATTCTTTATTATTCTGTTGCTTCATAATAATCACATCCGTACTATTATTACGGATTAAACCAGATACAGCACGGAATGATTGTGTCGTGAATGCTAGTAAATCAATTCCATAATGACGGAACTTTGTCGCCAAGAATGACACTTGATTTGTTTTCTTAAAATCTTTTGTTAATATATCATCTAATACAACTGCCATTGTTGGTCTATCTTCTTCATCTTCATATGCTTTTTGTCCTTCAACAATATCAGTTATCATTTTATCATCATAATGGTCAGCACAATCAAAAAATTTATTTAATAGTTTTCCTTTTGGATCTGCATTCAAAGTATTTGATATAATTTTAACTGAATCAAATTTATCTTTGTACATATCTGGATTACATAATAAGTTAACAACCAAATTTGATTTACCTTGTTTAACAGAACCAATTATTAATAATAAAGCCGGTGGCTGTGGTAGATGCGGATGAAGGTCTGCATAACGGCTGTCTGGCTCCGGGTCTTTAACCTTATATACTTTTGGTGGAGCTTTTGGTTTAGTATCTTTTTTTGCTTTCTTAGGCATACTATAATATATATATTATTATAATAAATTAATTTTATTTATTATTTTTTAAAATTATTCAATTTCTGATAAGTTATTCTTATTAATATATATCATTACATTACTAAATGTTTCCGTTAGATTTATTAATGGGTATGATTCAAACAAATGATACAATGTTTTTTTATCATTAAAATTAATTAACTTTTTATTTGATGGTAGATTATTGGATAATTCTATCCAACTATTTAAATGAACTGCTTTGCCATTAGGTACATTATATATATCGCCTTTTCTTTGGTAACTATCAAAAAAATAATTTGGATTATATTCTGGTGTCTTATCTATTATTAATGTACCATTATCTAATTGTTTACATTCAGGTATCATCTCAACATAATCACAATCAAAACCTGCTATATATACATTATCACAAATATCCAATGCTGCATAAACAGCTATATTACCAGAACCCCAATGTCTTATTTTACTCATGGATAAATTAGGATTATTTTTAATATCTTCAAAAAAGATTATTGAACCATCCTTTGGATAATCTTTCCATATATTAGTAATTGATTTACTAATAATATATAACTTACATTTCTTTTGTTTTATAAATTCTAATATAGATTTATTTTGCTCGCATACAACTATATCAACATTAACATATATAGATGGATACCAATTTATTTCTTGCCAGTATCTGAATGCTAAACCACATCCAATTGTATCTATATTATTTGGTATTGATTTAAAATCAAATCCTTTTAGACTTCTTCCGTTACCCAAAACTAATGCGGTTGTCATAATATATAATATTATTAGATTATATATTTTAAATATTATTATTAAAAAAAGATTAATCAATTTTATAATTTTTAATTACTTGCATATAATTATCATCTTGTATATTACGTATAAAAAATTCGGTAAAGTTTTTTAACTGTTCATATTTTTTCTTTTCTTCTAAATATAAATTTTTGTATTTATTACATTCAAAATATTCGCGTATTACTGCCAAATAATATAACATAATTTATTATTATATTAGATTATATATTTTAAATATTATTATTAAAAAAAGATTAATATAGTTTGCCAAAGAAGTTTGTTGCATAACTTGAACCATATGATGTTCTACCAGTATTACCAGTATTATTAACTTTCATTAATTTATCATATAATTCTTTTTTATCTTTTTCTGCTTTTTCGGCTTCCTTCTTTTTTGATTTTCTATCTTTTCTAAGAATCTCATATCTAGATATAGCTTCAAACTGAGCACGTGCTAAATCTTCATGCGTAAACATCGGCTTTGATTGTATTGGAGCCGGAGCCGGAGCCGGAGCTGGTGTTGGTGCGGGTTTTGGTTTTGGATTATCTTCTTCATCCAATTCTTTTTTAATCTTTTCTAAATCCTTTTTCTTTTTTCTTGACATTAATTGTTTTTCTTCCGCATCCAATTTCTGTTGCTCTTCCTTTTCTCGTTTCTTTCTCGCTCGTGTTTCCGCTGCTTTAGCTCTCATCTTACGCATATGCTCAGGGTCTACTTTACGCTTAGGCTTATTAGGGTCTTTTGGTTTTTGTGTTTTTTTAGTAGCTTTAGCTTTGGTTATTTTAGATTCTAAATCTGCTACTATTTTTGATGGTATATTCTCAAAGATGTCGTCTGTTGGTTTCTCTCTCTCGGTTGGTTTTTGAACTCTGTCCGGCAAGATATCTTCTTCCACACTCTGTTCATCATTATCGGAGTTAACATCTTCAACGACATCATCGGAATAAATAAAATTAGGATTTTCTTCACCAGTAATATCGTCTATTGGTTCTTCTGGTTCAAAATTAAATTGGACACGTGGTGGTTGTGGCATTTATAATCTATAATATAATTTATATTTTTTATATAATTAAAAAATTTTCATAAAAAAATAAAATTAATTTGTTTTGCTTTTTTCTAAATTACATTAGTTCTTTTGGTTTTTTTCTAAACAACAGCGTCACTATTGTTTGCCCAGAGCATACTTCAGCATATTGTTCGTTAATATAATTAATGGATATATCAAATTCAGATGTATTTATTGGAGCACTATTATTCAAATCTAGGAATATTAATTCTGATGGTTCATAAGTTAACTTACCAGTGGCATTCTCAAAGGTAGTTAGATGTGCTATTATCTTCGATTTATTACCAATTAAACCATTGGTTACATCTTGTCCCATATTATTTAATCTACAAAACATACTATACTGTGGTGCTAATGATGGAGTAACTGTTGATTTGAATGTCTCCAATGATCCTTGAGTGGTTGTTGCTGTCTCAACTACTGATTTATCATAACCCAATATATCCATTGCATTTGCTCCAGCAGTTGATGCATCACGATTATATATTAGATTTGGTCCAAGAATTAAAACAGGTTTATAATCTACACCACCACTGGCATTCAATTCCTTTTGAACATATGAAGCACCAGCAGATGAACCCCCACCACTACCATTAACTGGTCTTGTATCTAAATCTGCTGAATCACTATCACGACCAATTACTAGGTTATTCTCATACCATCCACCACCATTTTTAACAGTTGGATCATATCCAGTTATATTCATTCCTTGATATTCTCTAATTTCTAATGTTGATGTTTCAAATCCAGTTTTTCTACCAATAGCTAATACTGGATGAAGCGTCCAACACGTTTGCGCAACTGGTTTAAAATATGAATCGTCTCTTGCTCCAACACGATATTTAGTAATTAAATCATAATTTTTACCGACAGCATCATATAAATAACATGCTACAACTTCACCTTCAACTTCAAATTTAACACGTTCGTATGGCTCACCAACTAACGAGAAACGTCCAGCACCAGCTAACACAGAACTAGCATTTAACCAATATTTAACTTCTTGGCGTCTAAATCTGAATTGACTATCCGTAACATATTGATATAAAACTAATTCATCTTGTGTATTTCTACAAACAGCAAAATCTGCATATATATCTTGTTCAATAAAAAGATTGTCGCTGTTAGGAACTAATTTGGTTTGATCATAAACTGGCTTATATTCTCCATCAATTGGACTAGCTTGATGAACATCTCTCGATAATCCAACGTGCCATTCTACTCCATTCTTATTAGCATTACCATCAGCTGTGCCAGATACATTAACTACAAATTCACCAGATGTCATAGACAACGGAAATTGTGTATTAATACCAGCACATACTGTATGAGTAGAAGAACCAGATGTATCTATACGAGCAAATGATTTTGTAGTATTCTTGTATGTGAATTGTGCTGTATCAGTATATGGTGCTAATTCTGAATACCATTGTTTGAATGCTTCCGTTGGTATATTACTGGCATTGGCTGCGCTACCAGTCTGGTCATAACTAATTGAATATCCAGTAAATTTATTTGTTGATGCTTCTAATGCACGTGTTACAATTGCTTTGTTTTTATAGTTGGGATGGTATGTGGTTGCTCTAATTCTTGATTGAAGACGAGCCGCAAAATCTGCAGGGCTTAGTTCTTCAAATACTGTGTCGGGGCTATCATCATCTGGTAAACGGACTTGAACTGGCCACGACGTAGAATAAAATGCTTGATCATTAGAACCACCAAGGTCTCGTTTAACACCAAGGTATTGATAGAATTTATTACCATTACCACCGACAACTACACGCTCAGGAATATTGACCTTACATGATGTCAATGCTACTTGTGCATCTTTCGGTATAGTGTATGTGGATGTTAAGGTGTTTTTAAATGACCAAGGCTTGGATATGCTATTACGATTGCGAGATGACTCAGCGTCTTGCGGTTGATTACTCAATACGACTAACGACATTGTTTATAACAATAATAACATTTTAATTTTAATAAATAATTTTTAAAAAAATAAATAATTAATATAGTATAATATAATGCCAAAACCAGATTACAAAAAGGATTTAGAATTTGATGTCGCCAAAGATATTAAGCCAAAAAAGCCCAAAATGAATGAGATATTCGAAATGGATAATAAAAAGAAA
>VMHT01143251.1_pt1 | contig 11981 bp, 13 predicted proteins | sample 4693611 | NCBI WGS metagenome assembly VMHT01 (sample SAMN12280063, study PRJNA550983) | marine metagenome | isolation source: seawater sampled from same location over 5 years 0.02-0.2 micron viral filtrate | place: USA: collected off the coast of southern California halfway between the port... ...
ACAACGTTTGCTCAACGTTTAGGAGATATTAGTCAACGACTTATGGATTATAGTATTGGTAGAAATATGGCGGGTAGAGCATCATTAGACCCATCATCAGGTGATCAGGGATATGTTAATGCTATGGGTTTTCAAAATATGCAAAACCAAGCCCGTGCAAGAGCCAATGAACAATTACAGAGAAAACAACAAGAGTTTCAAAATCAACAACAATTGTTTCAAAATAAAATTGCTGAGCAAAATTTTAGAATGAATCAGATAAATTTACAGAATCAATTAGATACAAACAAAGTTTTACAAGATATTGATCCAAATGATTTTACAGATCAAAAATCCTACAATTTTGCATTAGGTAATAAGTTAATAAAAACTGGAAATATAAAACAAGGACTAGAACTTATTAAATCTAGCAGACCTCTAAATGATAAAGAATTTACTAAAATGGTTTTATCAGAACGTAAAGTTGTAAGAAAACCTTATGAAAAAATGAATGAAGTTGTTTCAGCATATAGAACATTAAGAACAGCTTTAGAATCAAAAACTGGAACGGGTGCTTATACAGCGATGATTAAATACATTAAAGCACTTGATGACTCTGTTGTTCGTGAAGGTGAAGTGGCTAACTTTACTAAATTTCAAGGTCTAAAAGAAAGTATGATTCAGGGCTTTAGAAAAAACATAGAAGGTAAAGGGTTTACTCAAAAAATTGCTAATGACTTATTAAATCAAGCTAGAAGTGTAACAGCAAATGCTGTAACAGATTATGAAAATAACGTTAGTGGTTCTAATGCAGTTTATAAGGGTCTAGGTTTACCATCAGATAAAATATATGGTGGTTTTTCATTACGATATGATGATTTAGATTTGTTTAAACCTGAACCACTTAATTTCTCAATAGATGATTATACAACAACTGAAGAAGATAAAAAAAAAGTTGAAGAAAATACTATTGGTACAATAAATGGTGAATCTATCATAATAGTAGATTAAGGATAAAAATGACAAAAAAAATACAATATAAAGGAAATATTATAGAGTTTCCTGATAATGTAACAAACGAAGAAATAGTAGATTTTTTAAAAAATCAAGACATACCAAAAAAAACTAAACCAGTAGATGCTTTTGATCGTGCAAGATTAGTCGGGCAAGGTGTAACATTAGGTTTTGGTGATGAAATTGTTGCTGGTGCAAAAGCACTTAATCCATTTTCTGATAAAACATATAGTGAAGCAGTAAAAGAAGAACGAGATAAAATTGCTAATTTTAGACAAGCAAGACCTAAAGAATCAATAGCACTAGAGTTAGCTGGAGGATTGCTTTCACCAGTAGGAAGTTTAGGTCTAGTGGCTAAAGCACCAACAACGGCAAAACGATTAACTGAACTAGCTAAAGAAGGGGCAAAAGTTGGTGGTATTTATGGAGTTGGTACGGGAGAAGGTGTTGTTGATAGTGCAGAATCAGGTTTAAAAAGTGCATTAACTGGTGCTGTTGCTAACCCCATAATAGGTAAAGTGGCATCAAAATTAAAACCAAAACAGACCCCAGAGTCAGCTAGAGTGCAAGAAAAGTTTGGAGAAGAACCTACAGAATTAAGAAAACTTGGTGGTGCATTTCAAACTGTTGATGAACTAACAGAATCCATACCCATAGCAGGTGGAATGTTAAAAAAAAGTAGAGAAACAAAATTAAGTAAATCTTTAAATTCTTTAATTAATAACTCAGTTGAAAAAGGAACGGGGAAAACAATTCCTCGTGTCAAAAAACTTGATCCTGAAGAGGCGGTGCAAAAAGGTAGAGAAATTTATGGTGATGCTTATGATTCAGTTTTACCAAAAATGAAATTAACAAGTAAATCAGAAATTCAACAAGAAATTGATAATACTTTAGCATCTATAAATACTGAATTTCCTGAATTAGGGAAACAACTACAAGGTAAAATCAAACGTGATTTGAACAAACTTATTAAATTAGTTGATGCTGATGGAATAGTTACTGGAGAAAAATTACAAAAATGGAATACTGACTTCAACAAAATTAAAACACAATATAAGAAAGATGTAATTTTAGAAGATGTTGCAGATGATTTTTTTGAAGACTTTAGAAAAAATATTTTTGCTCTTGCATCAAAAGACAATCCTAATTTGTTAAAGAAACACTCAGAAATTCAAGCTGGTTATCGTGATTTTGGAACGTTTAGTGATTTAATAAAAAGTGTTAAACCAGTTAATGTAAGTAATGTAAAAAGACAAGCATTGAGAAGGGGTAGAAAAGATCAGGCTCGTGATGCTCAAGATATACAAACAACCTTCACATCCCGCACACCTAATACAGGAAGTGCTGACCGAGCATTATTTGGTCTAGGTCTTATTGCAAACCCACAAATATATTATGGGGCAATACCAGCAATCGCACTTAATCCGTTAGTTAGACAAGGTTTATCTGTAACTAGGGGTGAATCTGCAAGAACCCTACCTAGTCTTTTAGGAAATCTAAACAACAATAATAAATAGGAGAAAAATATGGCAAAAAATTCGTGGAACGATTACTCTACTACCGCTAGTAGTAATACTGATATTGGTGGTATTGATATTTCAGAGGGGTGTAGCCCAGCCAACATCAATGATGCGTTGAGATTTCAAATGAAGGCAACAGCGGACGTTGTTGCGGGTACAACTACATTGTCAAGTTTATCATTGACTACTGGCAATATTACTACAGGTGTTTTTGGTGATGGTGCAGTTGGAACGCCATCTATTACTAATACGGGTGATACCGATACGGGTTTATATTTTTCAGGTGCAGATGAAATAAGTTTGACTACGGCTGGTACACAAAGACTTTCTGTAAATTCAAGTGGACATTTAAATCATAATGGTTCAGCTAGTGCAGATATAAATGCTTTGACAAGTTCAACTGCGATTACGATTGATATGAGTACAGCACAAAATCATTCGGTTACTTTGGCTCATAACACAACATTTGATATTTCAAATGGCACTGCTGGACAAACAGGATCAATAATAATTACACAAGATGGTACAGGTTCAAGGACTGCAAGTTTTTCGTCTAAATTTAAGTTTGCTGGTGCTACTGCACCGACATTAACAACGACAGCTTCAGCGGTGGACAGAATTGACTACATTATTGTTAGTTCTACTTTAATACACGCTGTTGCCACTTTAAATTTATCATAGGTAAATAAATGGTATTTCAAAACGATATTCTAGCGGGTTCTAGTGGTGGCACGGGTACGTCTAGTGCGGTGCATACAATAGACCAATCAATTAGATTTAATGATAATGATAGTCCTTATATGTCAAGAACTCCATCTAGTGCAAGTAATAGAAAAACTTGGACTTGGAGTGCTTGGTGTAAAAGAGGACATATAACTGATTCTGATAATGGAAATATGTTTTGTACATATGGAGGTGGGTCAGCATTTAGTGGTATAAGGTGGGAAACAACAACACAAAATGATACATTATTTATTTTTGATTTTAATGGGTCAAGCTTTAACTATCAATTACATACAACACAAGTTTTCCGTGATCCATCAGCATTTTATCATATTTTTTTTGCTTTTGATTCTACACAATCAGTTTCTAGTGAAAGAGCAAGACTTTATATAAATGGTCAAAGAGTTACTGATTTTAGAACTGAATCATATCCTTCTTTAAACTATGATAGTTATACAAATAATAATCAATTAACAGTAATTGGTGCATCAAATTCAGGTTCTTATAATGAACATTTAGATGGCTACCTTGCAGAAATAGTATTCATAGACGGACAAGCACTAGACCCATCTAGTTTCGGTTTATACAACGATTCCAAAATTTGGATTCCACGTGATGTTTCCTCATTGTCGTTTGGCAGTAACGGATTCCATTTAAAGGGCGAATCGGCATCTGATTTGGGCAACGATAGTTCGTCAAACAACAATGATTTCACGACAAGTGGACTTGCATCACACGATCAAATGGTAGGCGAAAGTCCTACGAATAATTTTTGTGTAATGAATCCCCTTGCAGATTATTACGCAAATCATACATTAAAAAACGGAAACTTAGAACTATTAACATCTACTACTACAAGCCAATATACATATAGTATTAATAATATAGGAATGTCCTCTGGAAAATGGTATGCAGAAATGTATGTTGGAAGTATTGCTGGTCAATGTTTGATTGGAATTTCAGATAGGCAAAGCCAAGGTGGTACACATTATTTAGGTGGTCAAAGTTATGAATATTCTTATTATAGTTTTAATGGTCAAAGTATAAATGGAGGAACACAAAGTTCCTATGGAAATACATATACAACTGGTGATATTATTGGTATCGCACTAGATTTAGATAACAATAAGTTATACTTTTCAAAGAATGGTACTTTTCAGAATAGTGGCGACCCTACAAGTGGTTCAACTGGAACTGGTGCTGTTTCAATTACAGCAGTAGGGTCAACACAAAATGGTCATTATTTTTTTGCAGTTGGAGATTATTCCAACTCAGGTCAGATAACAGTTTATTGGAATTTTGGACAAGAAGGCACTTTTGCTGGAAACACAACTGCTGGTGGTAATAGTGATGGTAATGGAATAGGTAATTTTAAATATAGTGTGCCGAGCGGTTATCTGGCTTTATGCACAAAAAATTTAGGAGCAGATTAATATGGCAACACCAACAATACCAAATGGCGAAACACAGTTCTTCCCGATAATCTACGAAGGCAACGGAGCTGGGCAACGTGTCGGACGTTTCGTACCTTTTACTGATAATGGCACGATTGCGAATAGTTGTATATTTGACCACGTAACAAATGCTTATGTTTCAAGAACACCTAGTAGTAATGGTAGTGGAACAACATTAACATTTTCTTGTTGGATAAAAAGAGATGCATCTTCTATTGGTTCAGCAACTTATATTATGTTTACTAATGATTTTTCTGCTAATGGTGAAGTTTTGCAATTTGATTCCTCTAATAGATTATATTATTATAAAGTTCAAAGTGGATGGTCTTATATATCAAATAGAACATTTGAAGATACTAGTAAATTTTATCATATTTTAATTTCAAGAGATACAAACGATTCCACAGCTGGAGATAGAGTTAAAATTTATGTTGATGGAGATAGAATAACAAGTTTTAGTTCATCTTCCGACCCATCTTCAGGTGCTACTGGATATTGGAATCAAACAACACTAGCAAATGTGGTAGGAAATAGTGGAAATGGAAGTTATGTAGATGGGGCTGGTTATCTTGCTGAAGTCAATATGATTGATGGTCAGGCATTACTACCAGCATCTTTTGGTCTGACTGATACATCAACTGGCAGATGGGTTCCATCTGTTGTTAAACCTTATCCCACAACCACAACAACTTTTACTGTTACTGTCGCTGATGCAAGTGGTAATAAATATTTTATTGATTCATCACAACAAGCAACTGTTACATTAATTGAAGGGGCTACATACAGATTTGATCAAAGTGATTCATCTAATGCTGGACACCCTTTACGTTTCTCAACGACTAGTAATGGAACTCACTCTTCAGGTGTTGAATTTACTAGTGGAGTAACTACGGCTGGTACACCTGGATCAAGTGGTGCTTATACAGAAATAACAGTACCAGTAGGAACAGCTACACTGTATTACTATTGTACTAACCACAGTGGTATGGGCGGTACTGCCAATACTCAAGACCAGTATGGGGTCAATGGATTTAGATTAAAATTTCAAGATTCATCTTCGCTAGGCGACGACACTTCAGGAAATACGAATGATCTGACTGCTACAAATTTAGCTAGTACAGACCAGACTACAGATAGTCCTACCCAGAATCATATGACCTTTGGAGGTAGAACTGGAAGTAGTATTACATTGTCAGAAGGAAATTTAAAGGTGTCAGTAGGAGCCGCTGATACAAAATGTATAACTGGAATGGGAATACCAACATCAGGTAAATATTATTGGGAAGTTACATTAACAACTCTTTCTACATATGGAAGAATTGGTGTAGCACCAGCAGATGCTAATTTTGGTATATCACCAACAGGAGATGGTATTGCCTATGATAGACCTGAAACTGCTGGTGGTATGAGAGTACTAGGAACAGATATAGGTAGTGGTTGGGATGGAGCATTTACTGAAGGTAATATAATGAATTTTGCTCTAGATGCAGATAATAAATTTCTATACATAGGAGAAAATAACACTTGGAGAAACTCAGGTGACCCAACAAGTGGTGCAACTGGAACTGGTGGTGTGCCTTATGGAGGTACTTCTTTGCAAGATAAAATTCTATATCCATCAGTTGGTTCAGGAGCCGCTGGAGGAACAAAGGTTTATGATTTTAATTTTGGACAAAGAAGTTTGTCTTATACACCTCCGACAGACTATGTAACTTTACAACAGGACAACCTACCAGAAGCAGTAAAAGGTGTAAGTGGATTAGTGTGGACGAAGAACAGAGATGCTACTGACTCTCATCAATTATATGATAGTTCACGAGGTAAACAGAAAGTTATATTGCCTGATGCGACAACTGCTGAATCAACAGTTACAGATGGACTACAAAAGTTTTTAGCTGGTGGACAACAAATTGAAGATAATGTTGCAATTAATACAAGTGGAGAATCTTTTGTAAGCTGGAACTGGGTAGCAAATTCAGGAACCACTAGTTCAAATACCGATGGTTCAATAACCTCAACTGTCCAAGCTAATACAACTGCTGGATTTAGTATTATACAACATACTGGGACTGGTAGTGCTGGTGCTACTTATGGACACGGACTTTCGCAAGCACCAACTTGGGTTATTACCAAAAACAGAGATGCTTCCACAGATTGGATGGTTTGGCATCATAAATTAACAAGTGCTGGATATTTTTTAGATTTAAATAATACTGAAGCACAATTTTCTTCTGCTTATTTTAACTCAACTGCACCATCATCTTCGGTTATTACTTGTGGCACATCAGCTATTAATAATGGTTCAGGAAATACTCATATAACATATGCTTGGCACGAAGTAGAAGGCTTTAGTAAATTTGGAAAATATACTGGAAACGGAAATGCAGATGGTACGTTTGTGTATACAGGATTTCTACCAGCTTGGATTATGGTTAAGAGTTTGACAACAAACTATTGGATGATACAAGATACTGCAAGATGGAATTTCAATCCAACACAAAAACCATTATTTGCATCTAGTACCGATGCTGAATCTGGTCTTGGTCTTCAAGCTGTAGATATATTATCAAATGGGTTTAAATTAAGGTCAACCGAAAGCACATCAAATGCTAGTGGTCAAGGATTTATATATATGGCTTTTGCTGAACATCCATTCGTTGGAGATGGTACTAGTCCTGTAACAGCTAGGTAGTTTTATACTTCAAGACATAAAAGTTTTGCCTGACTAGGCTTAAATCAAGCCGTTTTTTTAAGAATTATAACAAAAATTAACAATTAACAAAAAATAGGAGTTACTTATGTACGCTTATATAAAAGCTGGACAAGTTGTCCAAATAGTAAATGCGAGGGCGTGGAACGATCCAGCAACGGGCGTTCAACATCCAGCCAGTATATTTAGTTTATGGTCAAAATCTGATTTAGCTAATATTGGTTTATATCCCGTAGTGCAATCATCTTCGCCTAATAGTGAATTTAATACTATGGGTTCTGCTAGTTATAGTTTTGATGCTGACAATAACCAAGTTGTAGAAACTATTAGTTCTAAAGAAAAGAATCTAAATGATGTAAACGAAGTAGATGATAATGGCGATGCAGTTTTAGATTCAGATGGTAACCAATTAGTTACAAAAGGGCTAAAAACAATATGGATTGAAAACACTAAATCCACAGCAAAAAGTTTATTATCACCAACTGATTGGTATATAGTACGTAATGCTGAAGATAATACAAAAGCTATTCCAAGTGAAGTGACAACACATAGAGCAAGTGTTAGAACAGCTAGTAATACTATTGAAACGGCTATTACTGATGCTAGTGATATGACCGCCTTTAAAGCCTTGTTTGTTGTACCTACTGATTCTAATGGTAATCCTACGGGTAAAGCCCCTATTCATAACTTTCCTGATTCTTATGGCGAATAGTTATGCTAGAAATTTTTTCCGCTACAATAGCTGGAATAAAAATTGTTCAGGAAACATTTGATAAAATATCATCAACCTTAGACAAGGCTCAACATATAGGTGAGGTTGCACATCACATAGATGAATTCCTAAATGGTTATGATCAAGTACAAAAAGAAAGATTTAAACGGGGTGCATCATCTAATGTATTTTCCATAAAAAATGTTGCCCAAGAAGTTATTGATGCCAAATTGGCAAGTGAAAAACGTCAAGAAATGGCAACGATGATTGACCTTAGATTTGGTTGGGGTACGTGGCAAAATATTCTAAAAATACGGGCTGAACGAATAAAGGCTGAACGAGAAAGAATAAAAAAAGAACGAATACTGCGAATCAAACGTAGAAACGAAATAATGAAACAAATAGAAACGGGTTCAATTATCGTCCTCGTTATTATCGCAATATTAACCATTATGTATTTTGGGTTTATGTATGACTAAATTAACAGAACGAGAAACGGGTCAGCTTTTAGAAGCGATTGAAACATTACAAAATGAATGTACGACACTTTCTACACGAGTTCGTGCCTTAGAATTACAATTAGCAAAAGGCAAGGGAATAATGTCTGCTGTTGTGGTCGTTAGTTCAAGTTTTGGGGCAATCTTAGGATTGATCCTTGGCAGATCATAAATTTCAGGGTAAGTGTGCTGAATATTATGTAGCGTACTTATTATTAAGATTAGGGTATGCAACTAATCTCGTTAATCAAAATGGCTTTGACATATTAGCGATTATAAATGACAAGTTAGTAAAGATAGAAGTCAAATCGTCAACACGAGGAATCACTAATCGTAATGGTTATAAATTTTCAACCAAGCAAGGTAAAAACGGAACGTTAAGAAAATTATCAGAAAACTGTGATTCTGATCTTGTAGCTTTTGTAATGCTAAATGAAGAGTATCCACGAGTTTATTTTAAACCGACAAAAACAATAACGGGTATATCGCATCAGATATATTCAATTCATTTGTCAGATAAAAATTTAGAAAAGAGGACATTGAATGATGCACTTAGTAAATTGGGATGAAATAAAATATTTTAAAAAAGAAGAATTTAATTGCACTCATACGGGTAACAATTTAATGCAAGATGGCTTTATGCGAAAGCTAGATTTTTTGAGGAAGTCCATTGACAGACCTTTAGTTATTTCTTCGGGATTTAGAGATGAAACACACCCCGTTGAAGTCAGAAAGACAAAACCAGGTATGCACACAAAAGGTATTGCTTGTGATATTTTAGCTAATCACAAACACGCTTTAGATATTATTAAAATTGCCTTAGACATTGGATTTATGGGTATTGGTGTTAATCAAAAAGGTAATTATGACGGACGATTTATTCACGTAGATTTACGAGAAGCAGAATCACCAATTTTATGGAGTTATTAAATTATGTTATTTGGATCAATAGTTTCAGCCGTTGCTAGTTTAGGTAAATCGTGGTTAGAAAATAAAAAAATTAAAACACAACAAAAAATGATGGTGCAAGAAGCACAACTAAAAGCAGAAATAAAACGTATTGAAAAAAGTGCTGAAGAAGTAAAGGGCGATATAAATTATGATTTAGAAGTTTTAAGAAATCAACGTTACAGCTACAAAGATGAAATAGCTTTAGCTTGTGTTATTCTACCTTTTATTGGAAACTTTATTCCTGGACTTCAAGATTATGTTTTACGAGGATGGGAATATTTAGCTAAAGCCCCTGAGTGGTATAGCGTTGTTTTTATCGGGGCTATTAGTGCTTCGCTGGGTATGAGATTTTTAACAAAGAAAATGTTTAAATGATGTACCAATGGCAGTTTAAAGTAATTGTTACTTTGTTAATAATTCAATTAATTTTACACGTTGCAGAGATAATTATTGATTTAAATACGAACGATATTATGCAAATATTTCCCGTTCAGATCGTGTAAGTAGTGTATAAAGTAGTGTATAGATGGTATTTTTTTAAGTATAAAAAGGAATAATGTATAAAGTAGTGTAGAAATTTATTAAAACCATAGGGTTTATGGGGGTATCATTGGTTTGTGGTACCGAAGGTCGGGGGTTCAAATCCCCTCAGCCACCCCATCTAAAACCCGCAGAATATAAGGCTTTTCCCCTAGTTTCGGCTAGGGGATTTTTTTTTGTCTTTTTGATTTATACATTACCACTCCCAAAAACAGTATATTGAAGGTATTAAATAAGTGTATAAAAGGTGTATTAATACCTTTGCAGTATTCGGTTTCGTAGGAAAAATAAATTAGTGCTTGAATAATATACCATTTAAATGGTATAAATAGTTATACACTAAATAATAACTTAATAAAAACGAGGTAAAAGTGAAAAAATTAAGCAAATATCAAATTATAGGTCTTAGACAAGTTTATGATTTTGATACTGTTATGAAAATTAATAACAATATAATTAATCTTATTAATTCATATACTAAAAAACACAATTTAAAAGGTTGCGAAAAAAAATATTTTATAAAAGAGATAAAATCTGCTTTTTTCTTTTTTTATAAATACAAAGAAAATGACAAATATACTTCTCGTATATTTCAAAAGTACAATATTTTGCCTTACGATAATGTTATGTCTTTTACACATAACATCTTTTCAAAATTTGGCTCAGCTTACATTGAAAAAAGAAAGCAATATCTTAGATGGTGTAATGCTAATCAGATAACACCAAGAGAATATAATTATTGGAAACATACAATAGACCTAAACGAAGGATATGGTTTTATGTAAATGGTCAAGGGGCTACACCATAAGTTAGCCCCACAACTAACGAGGTAACAATGAAAATAGAACACAAATCAAAAGATGTTGTTTATATAACAAACAATGGTTGGGTTTATTATATTGATGATTCAACTGACGAACAAATTATAAAAAAATGGAAAAACAAATATACACAAAAAGAATATCAAATGTTAATTCAAGGAATGAAACTCGCCGTTACTGCCCCAACTGATGAACAAAGCGACAAGTGTATTAAAATTGTTGAAGAATTATCAATTCTTTTTCCAAAAAATATTATAGAAAAAGCAAAAAAAGAAGTTGAGTTTTATATAAATAATTAATTAGCGAGGTAACAATGAAAAATAAAACTAACAAACAAAAAATAGTTCCATTTACTTGGGGCATAGATTGGATTGATAATGCAGTTGTTGATTCTGATGACGACAATCCATTAAGCGACAATATACGATTTAAAATTGTTAAAAAAAATAAGTAAACCAACTAACGAGGTAAAAATGAAATACGAATTTATCAGCAGTTCAAAAATTAAAAGAGGTAAAAATATATATGGAAGAATCATCTATCGTGAAAATGGTGTACGAAAAGTTTTAGATTGTTCCATTGATAATTTAGAAAAATATATTTCAAAATTTAAATATGGATTAGATAAACCAACACTCAATGCCTTAACTAAAAAATATTTAGAACACAGACAACAATTAGTTCGTAATAGACAAAATGGTGGATATGAAGGTATAAAATTAAGAACCTATGATACGGATTATAATTGGATCAAAAATCATATTCTTAAACATTGGGGGTCAATGTTAATTGATGATATTAATGAACGTTTTATTTTAGATACAGTAAAACCATTTCTTAAAAATCCATTAAATTATAGAACCTTTTCTACGGGTAGAAAAATTTATAACCAATTACAAAAGATATTAGATTTTGGAATGGAACGTTCAATGATTAAACCTATTCGCTTTTTTAAATTTACATCAAAGAGTGATGGACGAAATGTTGAACCGAAAACCATTAGACCTATTCCAACAGTAGATGAAGCAAGAAAAATTATATCTATCGTATCACCATATTA
>VMHT01102279.1_pt1 | contig 11978 bp, 19 predicted proteins | sample 4693611 | NCBI WGS metagenome assembly VMHT01 (sample SAMN12280063, study PRJNA550983) | marine metagenome | isolation source: seawater sampled from same location over 5 years 0.02-0.2 micron viral filtrate | place: USA: collected off the coast of southern California halfway between the port... ...
AATTAAGCTAAAATAGAATGAAATTATCTTTATCTATGCCATTAACATTTAATAGTAAGCAAATTGATAAGGTTGTTACTATCGACCAAATCCCACAACTTAGCAATCCTGAGATTCTTTTATTAAAAGATGAATTGATGATTGCTATAAACAATATGGATGACTACATTAAAAAATTTCAAGAAGAGAAAGCAGAATCCTACGACAAAAGCTGGCATCAAAAAGTAAGAAGAAAGCAACAAGTCTGCAAAGCGTTTTTATCACAACTTATAAGTTTAGATCACGATGAAACTTTATTTCGATCTATTTACGATAAACATTTTTCAACAATTATCTTGCAATATATAGATAGGAACGAGTTCAGAACTATTCATAATAAAGCTAGATCATTAGCTATAGAAGAATTAGAAAAGATAACATGACAGCAAGGCAAAGCACCAAATCAGAACGCAAGCTTCTAAAACTTAAAGAAAACAAATTAAACGAATTAGCAATTAAGTTAGATAAAGACATTAGAGGCTACGATCATATTGTTCAATATGCTGACAACCATACTGCGAGTCTTCGTAGTGATTGGGTTGATGAGAACATTAGAACAATTATTATAAAACATAACTATCAAGTAAATAAAATTGCATCTATGAGAATAAAAGACTTTAGTGATAAAGAACAGGAGGTGGCTGAAAATGCAATCGAACAACTTTAGAAATAAAGAAATACTAAATATGCCACCAGATCTGGAAGGTATAACAAGACCAGAAAAAGATAAAAAAACTAAAAAGTTTACTTTTTTAGTTAGAGGATTAGGTATTGGAGTTGCACCTATGAGATTATCTATAAATGCAGAAACTCAAGCCAAAGCTGTTAAATATATAAAGGCTAGATGGAAAGATTGTAGGCTTGAATTAGTATGACAAAACAACAAAAAATAGAAGCTGCTAAACAACGAATAGCAGAATTAGAACGACTTATTAAGTATTGGCAAAAGTAATAAATCTTGTATGTCACACATTTAGTCTCCAAAGGTAATTTTGGAGTGCAACCGATATATCATGGTCTAACAAACAAATTTCAAGCTTGGTATTATGATGGAAAAATTGTCTATCTCGGAAACATTTACGAAACAAAATCAGAGGCAGAACAAGACGCAGAAAGACTTAGGAGAGATTGTATGTTGCGGTAATCATGTGTTTAGAGTTATAAATGGAGAAAGGCATTGGATTAGTACTCCCCCTAATGGTTATGAGGATAGAATTTGGCATAAGTAATGGCTTCTCTTAGATACCATGCTGGTCGTATGGTTTTATATGAAGAAGAGCCAACAGTATGGCGAGTAAAAATAAAAACTAAAACAGGTAAAATTAATTTACCTTTACAAGCTAAAGAACTAGAGCCTGCTCTTATTGAGGCAGAATATTTGTATGCTGATGCTAGATGTATGAGCAGAGATCATCCTTTATGTATAGATTGTATTCATCACCTAGTTATCAAAGCAGAATGTGGTTTAGGGATGCCAGAGGGTAAAGCTAGTGGGGGAGTTTGGGCAAAGGATTGCGCTTACTTTTGGGAGAAGAAGATTTAGGATCTAATCTATCTATATAATCGCCAGCTTGATTTATTATTTTTACTAACCTAAAGTTTTCTTTTGCAAAAGCACTAATAAGATCACCAATATCATCAGGATCTAAAGTATTTACAACGTGTCTTAAAAATATTTCAACGTGTAATTCTTCTTCCATAGAAACATCAGCCAACACCCAAGGTTCAACTTTACGTCTTTTTTTGGCTTGTTTATTAAACCATCCAGACCAAGGCATTACCAGTTTCATAACAAGTTCCTCCAACCTTACCCTAGCGTATTGGTTTAATAAGGCAACAAAGCTATACTTGTAGCAGTTACACTTACACACTATGCCCGGACATTACGGAACAGGAATGGGAAAGAAAAAGAAAAAAAAGAAAGGCGGTAAAAAATAATTATCTGCCCGGAAATAAAGCTTTTTCTAGAGCATTAACTAACTTGTCATCTACTGTATTATCAGTTTTTTTGACCATTGCTCGTATTATATCTAATGCGAGTTTTTTTATTGCAGAGCCACGAAGGAAGGCAAAAAGAATAGGTTCAAGAATTTTTAGCATTGTCATTAGTAAATTGCTAAGTTAATACTAGCTCATTCCCTACATCCGAGCTATAACCTCTTCTATTGGTGGTCGGTAGGAGAGGTTATCTTCTTGGCTTAATTTCTACTACAGCAAGTTCTACTTCTTTTAAACGATGAAATACTTCTTTCATATCATCGTGCATATTATCAATCTTATCTGTTAATAATTCTATAGCTGTTGTGTTTCGCACAAGGTCATCTCTTGATTGTCTACCTCTATAAGAGATAGAACCAACAGAGACAAAACAAGCTGTCAACAAAGCTCCACCTACTGCTGCAACTACCTCTACCACTTTACGAATCCTCAATATATGTCTATTATGACAGAAAAGGCTACTTATGGCAGAGAAAGTAATTGAAAATACAAAAGAAATAGATGATGAAAAACCTGATTATCAAGAAAAAATCACGTTTTTAATTTCTACAGTTGCACAAGGTTTTATTCTTGCTTGGTGTTTGGTGGTCTTATCTCTTGGATATATAAAACTCCCCAATAAACTATTTGGAATAGATATACCAGACCAACCTAGAGTGGATAGCACTTTTGCTGCTGGACTTTTAGGAAACATCCTTGGAGGACTTGGCATAAGTGTTAATGCAGCACAAGGAGCAAAAAAGAAAAAGAAAGAAGGTGAAAACGGTACTGTTGGTAACTCCAATGGTAGCCAGCAAACTATCATAATAAAGCAGCCCATAGAGCTAATTACAACCAAACCCGAAGTTATCAAGGTTGACCCAAAAAAATGAAAAAACTAATCCCATTCTTGTTTTTGTTCTCAGCACCAGTTTACGCTGATATAACTTCTTCTATCAGTTCATCTGTAAAGCTAGAGGTTTCAGCAGCAGCAACAGCAGCAGATCGTATAGGAAACTCATACAGTGTTTCTGGAACGGGAGTTACCACAACAGACGGTACAACTGCTGGCAGCCTTGGAGGACTAGGTGCGGCCACTAACGGAGTAAATGCTTATACACCAATTACTGCAAGCCAGCTTACAGATGGCGAGAGCTTCAATTACACAGTCTCTCATACTACTGGAGATACAATTGGAACAAGTCTTACCACAGGTGAAGTCAGTGCATTTGGTGATATAACAAGTACATCTGGAGGAACAGCAACGAACTTAGCTGGTACTATTGATAACCATGTGATCGGACTAACAGCAGGTTCTCAAGGCACAACTGCCACTGGACAATATGTGACCACAGTAACGGTAGACTGATGAGTTATGCGGAAGCTTTTAATACTATTATTTTTATATGTTTTACCAGCTAATGCAAATATCGTGCCAAATTTTACAACTGGTACAATGTCCAGCACGACTTCTAGCACTTCTACTCTCTCAGAATCAATTACCAGTAAAGATTTTAAAACAGGCTACGAATATACAGTTACAGGCACAGGAATATCACATGATGGAGGAAATATGGCAGCTACCGCAGTTGAAGTTAATGGAACTGTAGGAGGTACTACTTATAAATGGACAGGAGCAGATATGACAACAAAACCAAACTGGACACAAACCAATCCTACATCGGGAGATGCCTTTCAATTTACAGAAACATATTCTGGGCCGGGTCTTCAAAATATAACAACAATCCAAAGAGACATAACAACAGAATCCGTTACTACTACTACCTCTGTGTTCTCGCAATAATCTTAAGTCCTGTAAAAGTTTTAGCTAATGCAGTCAGTCAAAGTAATAGCGGATCAGTAACTAATCAAAACTGGAACGTAAATAATGGTAGCTTTCATACGAACCAATATGGTGGAGGAATTGTATGTCAGGGAGCAATGATGACCATAACTCCATTTACTACTTTTAATTCAAATTTTAGAAAACCTTATCGGGATTATTACACCACACCAGTGTATGACCAAACAGATATTGTTGGTGATTTTGATGATGATGGTAATCCTATAGGAGATGGTACACCTGATAATCCCGGTGTCATACTTTATGAACAATTAAATTATTCTGGAACGAATAAAGATAGCTATGCACTCGGTACTGGTATAACTTTAAACTTTTCTATTCCACTAGATAGAGGATTACAGAAACAATGTAAAGAGGCTGCTGCAACTCAAACTAACATACAAAAACAAACCCTCAAGAACCTAGAACTTGATTGGCATTTCGCCCGATTAAAGCATTGCGGACAAAAGAAAATTGAGGGAATCCGTTTCGCAAAAAATAGCCCTTACTATGATTTATGTAGCGATATTGAGATAACCCCTCAAGCAAATCAAGTCTTGCCACATAATCATAAAATTATCAAAAAACCATAAAAAATGCCCCCTCAGATTGACCTGTAAGGAGCTTGTAAAAAACCTTGCTTATGTTTATACCTTGCAAAAATGGAATTTTTGGCGGCAGACAAGTACGGTAAGACTTGTCTACCTAGACACCTTATCTGTCGCCATGAAAAAATAAGGTTCTTTTATTCTATCTTATCTTTCTTCTTTGTCAGCTTTTTAACAATATTTTTTACTAGCGGTTTGATGATATTAAGAAGAAGTGGACTACTGGCAGCGACCAAGCCAATAACAGCAGTAGATACAATAGTAGAAACCTCTGGAATGTACTGATCTTTAAACGGAACGTCTTCATAGATAGTTATACATCTAGTACCATCTTCGCTTTTTTTATGGCCGACAACACGCTCAATGCGTGAACTGTTACGAAAGTCATTTATGCGCTGATCTTTTGGGCCGGGACAAGGAACTACTTTTATCTCTTTCTTTTCTTTTGGAATATCTGGTTTTACTTCTTTTTGTGTAGGTACTTCAGTATTCTCCACTCTCTGTTCTTGTCCTTTCGTTTCAACAATTTCTATCTTTCTTCTGTCATATAACATAGGTTCAAACGTTGGCATTGAGCCGTAAGGACAAGAGATTGTTGTACCTGTAGGATCATCATTGTATAAAGCAGTGTTTTTAGGACTTGCATCTCTATGATATTTAACACATCCCGGCAATTTTATAGATGGTGGTGGTACGTTTAATACTTGATATGGAATATGTAATGGTATATCTATTTTTATTTCTGGTATAGAAATATTAGGAATATCAATCGAAGGCATTTCTTGGAAGTAAAACTTCTACATAAGAATTACATTTAGGGCAAGATAAATTTGTGACCATAGAATACTGCGTGTCTTCTTCCATGTCTTGATCTCCACCCCAAATCAATTCAGTTTTACAATGCCAACAGTTCATCAAAACTTAGGAAGGCTAGGAAGTTTAGTTGTTGGTAGAGATGGACCTGTCATATCAGGTAAGCCCTGATCTAATATTTTTGGCATTAGTCCTTGTACATTCCCAAGAACTTCGTTCATTAATTTTGTTTTAAATTGTTCTGATGTTACATATTTATATCCAAAGTATCCTCCACCGATAACAGAAGTTACCATTAGAAATGAGACAATACTCAAGATGTTAGCTATTTTTTGAAACATGATAAAAGATTCAGTGATACGAGCTTGCTCAATGATGAGCATAGTTGTTCTGCTTTTAATTGTAGCCCTAAGTCCTCTCTACGTCACTATGGGTCTTATGACAAGACAAATCCCTGTAAAAACTAAGTAGCTGGTTCGTCTGGTTTTAAAATATCTTCACAAGCCTCAATACCACCTTGTAATTGTAGTATTTTTTGTTTGCATTGCTCTAAAATTTTCTGAGCATTATTATATGTTTCTCCAATTTTAGTAAGCTCGGATTTTAATGCTTCTAATTTTTGTGCTGGATCAATAGCCATTAAATTAATTTATATTTATCTAATAATACAACTAAACTGTTAAACGGTAAGGGTCATTAGGATATTGAGTCATGTTTGGAGTAAACACTCCATCTTTTTCAGTTGCCCCATAAAGAGTTACTAAAGCTGCGGTATCTGCACAATTATCAATTTCTGTTGTGCGTGTCGTATAAGCTGTGCGTATTCCATCTCGATAAGTAACAATTGCTGAATCAATTGCTGTACCTTTTTCTGCTTTTCTTACAACTTGCCAATCATAGACATCTAATAAACTCTTAGCTGTTTGTTTTTCTTGTGCTTTTAATACTGACTTAACACCTAATCTTACAAGTTGATTTCCGTCATTACCTAATATCGGATCACCATTCTCATCAACTTCATTTGTATCTGTAAGAGTCTTTGCAGTTCCATCATTCCAATAAAATCTATTATCGTAAACTATAGGATCAGCTACCTCTGTAATACCAAGGGCTGTTTTCTCATCTGCTGTAGATAATCTTAAAAAATTAGCAGAGTAATTTATATCCCCGACTGTAAAGGGAACGCCAACTCCTAAAGGTTTTCCGTCTAGTAAAAATGCCATAGTTTTATTTTAGTATATACTTGTTTATCTAGCACGAGCGTTTTTATATGGTGCTTCCGCAAAAGCAAAATAAACATAGTTGTTTCCATTACCATTACCGTCTACATGACTATCTCTAGCTTTAAATCCGTTAGAAAGAAGGTCAACTTGACCAACACCACTACCAGAAACAGTTTCAGCTTCAGAACTGTTAGAGAATAATCTAGCATTTGTAACATTAAAAGTATTTCTTTTATTATCTAGAATTGTCCAATTTGTATTAGATCCATCTGATCTTTTTATCATTAGCCAGGCTACAGAAAAACCTGTGTAAACAAATGTACCATTATCATTTCCGTTACCGACAAAGCTACCAAATTTAGAAAATCCGTCAACATCAGAAAATACATAAGCCACATAATTATCACCACTTTTACCTGTTTTGTTATCACTTCCAATAGAAAAAACAGTTGAAGTCGGAGTTGTATTATTCCAATAATTAGAGGATGTTGCTGCTGAATTTGTTAAGTTTAAATATAAAATTTTTGTATTTCCTACATTCTGATGATAAACAGCCCAATGATCATTTGAACTTCTTGTTTTTACAATGATAGCTTGGGGAACTACCCCTAAACCATGACCAACAGTTCTTGCTGCTCCAGCACCAGTGTAGGTAACAATAGAAAACCCTGCTGTTGTCGAAGCTCTTACTTGTGAACTTAAACTACCATTTGTGTTTGTTACTGTATAACCACCAGCCTCCCAGTTCCATGCAACATAATTCTGTCCAGACCCATTAGTAAATCCGCCACCTCCTCCACTATGTTCTACTTGAAATCCATCTGAATCAAAAGAGTTAAATCTACCAGTAGAATTACCTTCAGCGGAAGTATCGTTTGTATGTAAGTCTTTTAAACCTCTTACAGAATCTAAAACATAATGACTTGAACTTTGCGTTCTATTTTTAATCCAAACCCAATCAGGCTGAAAGCCAACTCCTGTAATATTTTGCGTTGTATTACCTGTTCCAGCATAAAGCAAAGGATTAAAATGATCTGTTGGTAAAGCAATAGTTGGTTCGGGTAAGTTTGCTGTACATAAAGATTGATAACCTGTTGGAATAGTATGAACAAATGGTCTTTGTCCGAAATTCGCATACCCATTACCATTTTCTCCATTAAAATATGGAGCAAACATCATATCATCTGTTTTTGTTACTGTATTACTTGCATTTGGTTGAATACCATTTGCTCCTGTCGATGGGTTTCCACTTCCGTAATATGTACCATTGTCGTGAAAATAAAATTTAAAATTATCAGCATCAAAAGCAACCCCAATAATATCTCCATCACTAATACCGCTTGGATTACTTCCTGTATATCCATACCAATAACCTCTACTATCATATGCGATGCCACATGGATTACTGCCAGAAGAATTTAAACCAACGTCACCACCATTATAATTTAAATTGTGGTCTGTATTTACAAAACCAGCTTGAACCAATCCAGATCCTTTAGTAAATTCAAAATACCATTTTCCTGTCTTAACAGCAAAACTACCTCTTGCTGGGCCAAAGTTATTTGCGTGTCTTCTAAATTTCAAACTTCCATCTTCCACTTCTGTACTTGACCTCCAAGAATCAAGTCTGCTTATTACACAAAAATTATTTGTTGGAGTGTCTGTTAATGAATCATTACCAGTACCAGCACTTACAGATATATTAGTTGGAGTAAAATTATTTCCTTGACCAGAATAATCTTTTCCGATTGTTGCAGCCGTATTATTTGAGTTGTCTGAAAAATTGAGGTAATGTCCATTTGTACCATAAGTAATTGCTGGACTTGCTTTAGGAACCCATTGTCCAGTTTTTGTATCTGTTTCAGCAAAAACATCTGCATCATATAGTTGCCCATCACTAAAATGACATTCTGCAACATAGATACTAGCTGGTGAATTAAGATCCCAAGCCTCTATGCCATAGGTCATGCGTTTTCCAGCTTGGTTCATTGTGTAGTTATAACCCGAAACAGGTTGTACATTTACAGTTTGTGAAACACCATTTACGAAAATTTTAGACGTACTATTAGCGGCATCTACTTGCCAAACAATGTGATACCAAGCATGAGTATCTCTATAAACATTATCATTAATTGCACCACTATTATTGCTTCCAGTAGTATCATAATAAACACGAATTTTATCGTCACTTCCAAAATATATTGAAGAAACACCGTTATTCCCTCCACCATCACCATCATTTTGAGAAGTAAAAAGACCGTATGTTGTAGAACCTAAACGAACTCTTTTAACCCAACCACTCCAAGTCCATTTTTGCCTATTGCCATCAGAACTAGGAATATAAGTTAAATAGGCATTATCGTGATGATTAAATCGTAAACTACGTTCTACTTCATAACTTCCACTTGCTCCTGACGCACCAAGACGAATTGAATCAAATAAAGCCATTTATTTTACATCTAAAGAAACAACGCAATGGATTTCACCACTTGCCTTAATAACATAATCTAGTCTATCAACTGCGTTAGCTGCTGTTGATAGAGTCGGTGCTGTACCACCAGCAAATTTATAATCTGAATGAAAAGATGCTTCTCTTCCACCAGTGCCATCTTGCGTGATAAAGATAGAACCGCTTTGACCAACTGCATTATTATCATTGCTTGGATTACCAAACGTGCGGTTGCCTCCAAGAGTTACCGAGTGATGTATGCCATCAGTAAAGTTAACAGTTATTGTCGAACCATCAGTTAAGGATGCGAGTGCTGCTGAACACTTAGCAGCAGCAGTAAAAGCTAAACCGCCTGATAAAGTTATTAATTCACTAGCAGTATCCGCAGCATCAGACCTTAAAAAACTACTTGAATCTATGCTATCTAAAGTTGCTGCGTTAACGCTACCTATATTAGACCCATCTCCATATAAAGTATCTGCATAAACATTTCTAACTCTTGTTCCATTTAAACCAATATCGTAAGTGCTGTCTGTCCCCGGTTGGAAATGCCCATCTCCATTAACAAGGAATCTATCAGTATCATTTTCTCTAAATACTATTCCAGAAGTACCGCCAAGAATATATAAATAATTACCATGTGCTTGAATTTTTGGACTTGTACTGTTCCCTGTCCAGTTACCATCCTCAAATCTTATATCGCTATGTGCTTTAAGTAAAACAGCATTTGTACCCCCATTAAAAGATACATCTCCTGAAAACGTACCACCACCAGCAACACCTGTGAATCCAGTTATATAGCCAGCACCATTTGTAATGTTATTGTTATCAAGAGATATATTTGCAGATCCATCAAAAGCAACTCCAGCTATGTTTCTAGCAGTGGTCAATGTTGCAGCAGATCCAGTTGTGTTTTGGTTTAGTGTTCCAACAACAAAATCTATAGTGCCATCACTATCTTGATAAGTAACAGTTATACCAGTTTCGGTATTTCCTGTGACCATCGCACCAACAATATCTTGTACTTGCTCATTAGTTAGAGTTGCAGTTATGTAACCAGCACCATTGGTTAATTGATTATTGTTAGAAATATTTGTAGCTGATTGCCACGAAAGATTGCCGTTAGTATCTGTTTGTAGAAATTTACCATTTTGTACATCATCAGGAAAAGTTAACGTATAACTAGCACCAGCACTGTGAGCAGGGGATTTTAGTTTAATCCCATGACTTTGTGCAGAACAATTTAATTGAAGCGTTCCATCATTACCGCCAGCACCTCTAACTTCAAAAACACCTGTGCCATTTGGCTCTACTTGTACGTTTCCATTGCTAGTTGCGGTAGTTATTTTACTTGATTGAACATCTAAGTTTCCTCCAAGTTGAGGAGATGTGTCATTTATAAGATCATTAATTTGAACTACACTTCCAGAATCGTTTTTACTGAATAATGCACAATTACTGGTTCGTATTGCGAGTTCCCCTGCTGCAAGATCACTAGCACTTGGATTACTACCGCTTGCTCTTTTTAATTTAATTGTGTTAGCCATTGTCTTTCCTCCTGATGGTTAAAGTTTAATATGTTCCTCCGTCTATGTCGAAACTAGATGCCGAACTATCTTCAAGGAAAGTGACTAAATCAGTAAAAGCGACTTGTTTCATAGTGCCATTATCATTAACGATAATACGATCTGCTGCTGCAAGTGTTGTTGAAGTTGCTGATGTACCACCACCAATTAAGTTTAGTTCAGTAGTTGTAACTGTTGCTCCATCTAATATTTGAATTTCTGCTTCTGTCAATGCAGCTAAAGCAGCAGATCCACCAGATTGACAACCAGATAAGTTATCTAAATCAGCATCATAAGCTTGAACAGCACTTCCTATTGCTACTCCAAGACTAGCTCTTGCTGTAGCTCCTGATTCAAGAACAAAGTTTGATCCATTACCAACAATAAAATTACTATCTGTTGGAGTTAAGCCGGCTATATCAGTAAGTTGTGCGTCAAAAGCCTGTACATTCGTTCCAATAGCTAATCCTAAAGCAGTTCTAGCAGCCGAAGCAGAGGTTGATCCTGTGCCTCCATCTCCAACTGCCAAAGTACCTGTTATTGAACTTGCACCCAAATCAACAGCCATCTCTGTCGATTCAATTACTATTCCACCATTAGATTTAAGATCAACACTTAACTCATTACCACTTTTATCAAGACCATTACCAGCAGTTACGTTACCACTAGAAGAAAAAGTACTATAAGAAAGGTTATTAGTTCCTACAACAGCAGATCCTTTATTATCTGTACAAACAAAGCCAATATCAGCATTAACAGTACCTTGTTCAACAAATGTAAACATTCCAGCAGCATCAACTCCAGCAGCTAAGTCAGATGTTCTCGCCCAAGTACTTGCTTTACAAAGATACAGTCCGTTCTGACTAGAAGTAGACTGATTTTTTACGAGTACTCTTTCATCAGCAGAAACCGCAACACCATCAATCGTTTGCGTACCAGAAAGTGTAATATTAGCTGTAGTCGCTACTTTTACAGAATCTTTTACATCAAGTCCTTGAGCAACAGAATCGGTATACCCTTTTGTTGCAGCATCTTGGTCAGAAGTAGGATCTGCTAGTCCTGTAATTTTTTGACTATTTAAAGATACGGCAGCAGATGGTGCTGTCATCTGATCTAATCTATTTGCCTGTACACCTGTATCAAAATCGCTTATCTTGGTGTGTGCTAATGAAGGAATATCATCACTTACCAATGCTCTAAATGTAGGTGCAGCAGCACTTCCAGAAGCAGCACCAGCCAATACATGATTAGTTGTTCTTGTTGTTGCTTTATCAAAAAATGCTCCTTTTCCACCAATAGGAATAATACTTGTAGCAGACCCTCCAGACCCTCCAGTACCAGTACCATAAATTAGAACCTCATCGCCTTCTCTAAAAGCAACCTCGGCATTTTCCATCGAGGTAGGATTTGATGACCCTGTGGATCTTTTTATCCTAATTGTGTTAGCCATTAGAAGTTGCC
>VMHT01149305.1_pt1 | contig 11977 bp, 10 predicted proteins | sample 4693611 | NCBI WGS metagenome assembly VMHT01 (sample SAMN12280063, study PRJNA550983) | marine metagenome | isolation source: seawater sampled from same location over 5 years 0.02-0.2 micron viral filtrate | place: USA: collected off the coast of southern California halfway between the port... ...
AAGTTCTAGTATAGAAGCACAAACATATCGAGTCATTAGTGTTGAAGAGAAAGACGGAATAAATTACAACATAAGTGCTTTAACTTATATAGCTGGTAAATATGACAATATTGAACAAGGGATTAGTCTGCCAGCTAGAAATATATCTTTATTAAACGAGTTAAAAAATCCACCTTCTAACCTTCAAGTAGATGAAAGAATTGTAATTATCAATGCAGTAGCAAGAACTAAGTTAATTATTTCTTGGGTTAATGTTACAGGTGTTAGTCAATATTTAGTTCAATACAGATTTAATAATACAAACTGGGTATCTGAAACTGTACTTAGAACTGATTTCGAGATTTTAGATACTGTTGCTGGCCCATATGAAATACAAGTTTATTCAATAAATGCAGCATTAGAAATATCAGCAACTTCTACTAATCTTACTTTTAATGCTGTTGGTAAAACTGATCCTCCAGCAGATGTACAGAATTTAACAATAGAGCCTGTTACTAATAAACTTATAAGACTTAGATGGACAGAATCCGTAGACGCAGACGTAATTCATGGAGGAAAAGTATATGTTCGTCATAGTAATAAAACAGATGGTAGTGGTACTTTCCAAAACTCTGTTGATTTAATTGAAGCACTTGCTGGTAATACCACAGAAGCAGTAGTCCCTAGTCTTGACGGAGAATACATCCTTAAATTTAGAGATGACCAAGGAAACTTCAGTACTGGAGAGACTTCTGTAATATTAGACTTACCTGATTTGATTGATAGTCAACAGGTCTTGGCTGATAGAGAAGATACAGACAGCACTCCTTTTAATGGCACAAAAACAAATTGTTCTGTAGTATCTAGTGCTTTACAGTTAACAGATCCAGCTAGTAATCTTACTGCTACTTACGACTTTGCAAATACTATAGATTTAGGTGGTGTATTTTCTCTTAATTTAAAAAGATTAATACAAAGTATTGGATTTGCAAGTGGTGGGCAGACAATAACTGCAACTTATACTCAATCAGGAACAACTGTAACTGTTACAAGTAATTCTCATGGTCGATCTGAAAACGATTATGTAGATTTTGATGCGTTAACAGGAGCAGGGGTTGATGGTGTATTTCGAGTTACATCAGTCGCTACAAATACTTTTACATTTACATCAGGTACTTCTCAAACAGTTTCTAGCTCTAACTGCACTTTTGCTTTTGTTAATACAATAGATACTTTGATTCCGTCTGGGACTTTTTGGGATGATTACGCTCCAAACGGTAATTTTGATGGCCCACAAGTTAACGACACTTCTGCTTCTATAAGCGTTAGAACAACTCAAACAGATCCCTCTAGCTCACCAACTTATACTCAGTTCAATACGTTTGCAAATGGAACATTCAAAGGTAGAGGCTTTCAATTTAGAGTTAATTTAAAATCAGAAAATACATCACACAATCTTTCAATACAACAACTTGGAATTTTTGCTGCTTTTGAATCAAGAACAGAAAGAAGTTATGTAAGTGGAGGAAGTACTTCAACAGCACCTATAGCATCTGGAACTTCTGGATCAGGACTTGATGTAACGTTTGGAAGTCCGTTTTTTGTAGGAACTTCTAGTTTAGGAGGAGCTAATGCTTATAAACCCTCAGTTGGAATAACAATAATGGGTGCTGCTGCTGGAGAATATTTCACTATAAAAACAGATACAAATGGTGATTTCTTAAACGCAGCAGGGGCAGTTATTACTGGTACAGGATTTAATATAAGCATTAAAGATAGCAGTAATAATCCAGTAAATAAACAATTTACATTTCAATCTGTCGGTTACGGCAAAGGAGGGTAGAATGGGGGAAATTATTTTTTAAATGGCACAGGTCGGTAATAAAAATATAGATAATGCTTCTGGTCAGGTAGTAAGACTAGATATTCAAAGCACTCTTGCAGCAGTAGCATCTAATAACTTTGGAGCAAAGTCTAGTGCTGGAGAGATACAACCAGCAGAATTTGTTGCTGATAGTTCAACTACTCCAAAGAAGTTATTAATAAGAGCAACAAGTGGTAATAGTGCTGCTGCTAGTGCAACATTTTATGAGGTAGGAAATTTAGATGAAGCAAATTTAGGCTTGATGCTTAAAGCTGGAAGTACAATGACAGGGCCACTATTAGGAGATGATGCTTCGGGTGCTGGCACTCCAGCCTATGCTTTTGATGGAGATGCTGACACAGGAATGTTTAGAGCAGGGGCTAACTCTTTAGGATTCTCTACAGCAGGGACACAAAGGTTTTCAGTAAGCGATTCTGGACTAGATATTACAGATGGGCTTCCTTTACGATTCCAAGACTCAAGTGGTGCGCCATTTGTTTCTTTAAAAGCTCCAAGTTCATTAGCAGCTAATGTAAGTCTTACTCTTCCAGCTACAGATGGTAATGCTGGTGAATTTTTGCAGACAGATGGTAGTGGTGTATTAAGTTTTTCAGTAGTTACAGGTGTTCCATCTGGTGCTGTATTCTGTATGGCTATAGACGTAATTCCATCAGGTTATCTTGAATGTAATGGACAAACAGTTAGCAGAACGACTTACTCTGCTTTATTTGCTGTTATTGGTGTAACTTACGGATCAGGAAATGGATCAAGTACTTTTGAAGTTCCTGATCTTAGAGGAGAATTTATAAGAGGTTCTGACAGGGGTAAAGGTACTGACTCAAGTAGAACAACAGGAACAGCACAAGCAGCAGCTTTTGGACAGCATTTACATGCAGTTGATTTAACTACAAGCAACAAAAGTCTTACTGGTGCATTGAGTGTAGCTTCTTCTACAATGGCTCAAAACCCCGGTACTGCTAGCGGTATTTTTACTAAAACAGGTAATCAATCAGCAACTCCCGGTGGAGGAAGTGGTTCTGGTCAGGCTTCCAACCTAGCCATTGACGCTTCACACGATCATACAGTTACAGGTAATACAGATAATCAAGGCTCTACAAGCAACAGTAATGAAACTAGACCTCGTAATATAGCTATGATGTACATAATAAAAGTTTAATTATGGCGATTATTCCAGGCTCTAAAAATTTTGACGTATACAAAAGATCAGATTTTGGTTTGCGTCTTACTTTAAAAGACTCTACAAGTTCTGCTATAAATTTAACTGGTTATACTGTTGCTGCACAAGTTTGGGATGTAGATAGAAAAGTTAAGTTTGCAGATTGGGGTGTAACTTATACAAACAGAACTGGCGGTATTGTTGATATAAAACTTACAGATGCACAAACTGATAACTTTAATGTCGGAACTTTGAAATATGACGTAAAATTGACTGAACCTAGCGGTGATGAATACTATTATATAAGAGGAAACCTAAATGTATCTCAGGGTTACACAGAATGAGTACTCCTAATAAAGTAGAAGTATCACAAGTCTCAGATGTTACAACTGTAGAGATAACAACAGCAGGGCCACAAGGTCCAGCCGTATCTGGTGTTAATTTTGATATATCTGGCAAAGTTGATGATGCAGTTCTGTATTATCATGCTGCTTCTGATACCATTAAAGCAGATAACACTACAACCAAACTTACACTTGTTGATGGAGGTAATTTTTGAAGCATGGCTAACACAATCAGAATTAAAAGATCCACAGGATCATCTGCACCTGGTAGTTTAGAAAATGCTGAATTAGCATTTGCTGAAGGCAGTAAAAAACTTTTCGTAGGTATTGGAACTGGTGGGTCAGGAGGATCTGCTACAACTATTGAAGCTATTGGTGGATCAGGCAGTTTTGCTGATTTATTTACAAGTAGAACACAAAATACATTTTTATCTGCACCAAATGGTAGTAATGGTGCTGCAACATTCAGAGCTATGGTAGCTGCTGATGTACCTTCGTTAGCTCATACAAAGATAAGTGATTTTGATACAGGTGTTAGAGCAAATAGATTAGATCAAATGGCTGCACCAACTGGTTCAGTTTCAATGAATAGCCAGACAATTACAAACCTTGCTGACCCTGTAAATGCAAGTGATGCTGCGAGTAAGTCGTTTGTAGAGGCTACTGCTCAAGGTTTAGATGTTAAAGATAGTTGTGTCGCTTGTACTACTGCAAATATTACAATATCAACTGCTCTAAATAATGGAGATACGTTAGATGGTGTTAGCCTTTCAACAAATGATCGAGTATTGGTCAAAGACCAAAGTACAGCTTCAGAAAATGGTATTTATGTCGTAGGCTCAAGTCCAGCTAGGGCTGCTGATTTAGCTGCTGGTGCTGACGCTGCTGGATTTTTTACATTCGTAGAGCAAGGTACTGTTAATGCTGACAATGGCTTTGTTTGTACTTCTAACAAAGGATCTGCTGTTGTTGGTACAAATAACCTTACTATTGCTCAATTCTCTGGTGCAGGGCAAATTACAGCAGGGGATGGTTTAGATAAATCTGGTAATACTCTTTCTCTTGATCTTAAATCAAACGGAGGACTTGTAATAGAGTCAACAGAACTCGCAATAGATTTAGCTGCTAGTTCAATAACAGGAACTCTACCAGTAACCAAACTTACAAGTTTGACATCTACTGTGACAGAGTTGAACGTGTTGGATGGTATTACCTCAACAACCACAGAACTTAATCTGATGGATGGTGGAACGTCAGCAACATCAACGACTTTGGCAGCAGCAGATAGATTTGTTTGTAATGACGCTGGAACGATGAAACAAGTTGCATTATCTGATTTAGTTACATTCTTAGAGGATAGTTCAGCATCTAGCTTTGACATAGATGGGGGAAGCTACTAAAAACTAACCATTAGGAGATAAAGCCAATGGCTAATCAAATCAGACTTAAAAGAGCAAGCGGTAGCGACCCAAGTGCTAGTGATCTTGTTGTTGGAGAAGTAGCATTAAGAACTGATACAGCAAAATTATTTACAAAAAATGATGCTGGTAGTGTAGCAGAAATAGGTTCTGGATTAAGTGATGGAGATAAAGGAGATATTACAGTATCTAGTTCTGGATCTGTATTTACTATTGATAATGATGCTGTTACCTATGCCAAAATACAAAACGTATCAGCAACAAACCGAATTTTAGGTAGAGATTCTAGTGGTGCAGGGGTAATTGAAGAAATAACTCCAGCCAATCTACGCACAATGATTAACGTAGAAGATGGTGCTACAGCAGATCAAACAGCAAGTGAAATCGTTTCTTTATTATCTGATCAAAATATAGCTACAACGGGAACTTTAGGTTCTGGAGATTTTACATTAACAGGAACAGCACCAAAAATAACTTTTACTGATAGTAATGATAATCCAGATTATTTGGTTCAAGTTAATGGTGGAACTTTTTTAATACATGATGCCACAAATGGTGCTGATAAATTTAAAATTAATTCTGATGGTCATATTGATATAACACCTAATACAGATTTTGCTGCTGGTATTGACGTAACAGGAAACATTTCAGTATCAGGCACAGTAGATGGTAGAGATGTAGCTGCTGATGGTACGAAACTTGATGGAATTGAAGCTTCAGCAACCGCAGATCAAACCGCAGCAGAAATCAAAACATTATTAAATTCTAATCAACTAGAAGCAGCACAAATAGCAAATGATGCAGTTACTAATGGCAAAATAGCTGCTGATGCAGTTACCACAGCTAAAATTGCTGATGATGCTATAACTGCTGCATTAATTGCTGATGGCGCAATAGGTGCTGCTGCAATAGGAAATGACGCTGTAGGTTCTGCTGAGTTAGCAGATGATGCAGTTGCAACTAGCAGAATACAAAATAGTGCAGTTAGCACAGCTAAAATTGCTAATAATGCTGTTACCGCAGATAAGCTTCCTAATTCAGTAGTTACTTTAGCAAAGATACAAGATGTTTCACAAAACAGAATTGCTGGAAGAGTATCAAGTGGTTCTGGAGTTTTGCAAGAATTAACTGCTGCTAATGTTCGATCAATAATTAACGTAGAAGATGGTGCGACAGCAGATCAGACAAAATCAGATATAGATGGACTTGGAATAGCAGCTTCTACCGCAGCAACATTAGCTTCAGCAAGAACCATTGCAGGGGTTAGCTTTAATGGTTCAGCAAATATTTCTCTAAACAATAATGCGATAACAAATGGTGCTGGTTATATAACCTCTGCTGATGGTGGAAACGCAGCGACTTTAGATGGTATAGATTCAAGTAGTTTTGCGAGATCAGATGCTAACGATACATTGAGTGGAATTATAACTTTATCTAGCACAAGTGCTGATTGTTTAAATTTTTCTGGAAATGGTGTAGATAGCAGAGGAATAGCTTTCAATGGTAGAACTGCTCTTTCAGCCGACCAAAGTGACGGATATTTAAGAATCAATAATGATAATGAATTTAGCAATGGAGTTTATGTAAATAGTGTATTTAGAGCAGATGGTGGGTTTAAGGTTGGTGGCAATACAGTCATAAATAGCTCTGGATTTGTTGAAGCCTCAAGAGTACCTACACTTAACCAAAACACAACTGGATCGGCTGGCACTTTAGATGGCATAGATTCAAGCCAATTTTTAAGGTCTGATACTGCTGATACTGCTTCTGGAGAATTAACAATTACTGGAGGTTTAAATTTGGGTGCTGATGCAAAATGTGCTGCTGCTTTATCGTCTTTATCTGATGGATCAACAATAACAGTACCTTTTAACTCAGGAGTACATCACACAGTTACATTGGGTGGTAATAGAACATTTGGAGATCCGGGGAGTACATCTGGTTCTATTGGTCAATCAGGTTCTATTTTTATTGTTCAAGATGGTACAGGTTCTAGAACAGCATCATTCCATTCGGATTATAAATTTGCTGGAGGAACAGCACCAACCTTATCGACAGCAGCTAACGCAGTTGATAGACTAGATTATGTTATTCGAGCTTCTGATAATGTACATTGCGTTGTTACTTTGGATGTAAAATAAATGGCTTTATTCGACACGATTAGAGCAGGGGCTAGTGCAGCAGGGGAAGATACTTATGAAATAGAAAGAAGTCTTAGATTTAATGGAGGGTATTTTAGTAAAAGTCCAAATGGTAATTCACAGAAATTTACTATTAGCGTATGGTTAAAAAGAGCTAGATTAGGTTCTCATACCATGCTTGTTTCTGCTGCTGGCGGTAATCATCCCGGTGGTGCTGATATTCATCAATTTGGGATTGATGCTAGTGATAGGTTGTTTGCTTATGCTTTTATAAACAGTAATTCACAAAGATATAATGTTAAATGTAATCATCGAATTAGAGATACGGCTAGTTGGTATCATATTGTATATATCTACGATTCTGGAAACAGTACAAGTTCAAATAGAATAAAACTTTTTATCAATGGAGAACTGCAAACTGATTTAAATAGTTCTAGTTATCCTAGTTCTGGCGAGAATAACTATATAAATAATGGTTATCCAATGGTTATTGGACATGAATCTAGAAGATTCAGATACCCATATTACGGATATATGGCAGAGTTTTATTTCCTAGATGGTCAAGCACTTGATCCTACCAACTTTGCAGAAACAAAAGCTTCAACTAATCAATACGTTCCAATAGAATATACTGGATCGTTCTCTGGAACAAGTTTTTATTTAGATTTTGAAGATAATTCTTCTACAAGTAATTTAGGAAATGACGTAAGTGGTTTAAGTAATAATTGGTCGGCTAATAGTTTTAGTGTTTCTACATCAGATGGTGGTATAAATAATGATTCATTTATTGATAGCCCTACAAATAATCATTGCACCATAAACCAAAACGATCATTGGAGAGGTAGTACGGAAGTAGAAGATGGTAACTTAAAATTTAGAAGGCACTCAAATAATTTTGGACCTGCAAGAGGTACTTTTCCTATCAATTCTGGCAAGTGGTATTTTGAATTTAGGAAAACTAGCGGTTTAGTACAAGCTGGTTTTGCAACCGCAGAGCATAACTTAAATTACAACGGAGGAGATGTTGGTTTAAATAGTTCTGGAAGTTTCCCCGGTGGAATGGCTTATGACAGCAGAGGATTTTGGTATGGATTCACAGGAAGTTCTCCAAGCAGTATCGGTAATGGAGATATTATTGGAGTCGCTTTTGATGCTGATAATTTTAAGTTTTACTTTCATAAAAATGGAACTTATTATGGAAGTGGTAATCCATCCACAGGCTCAAACGGTATAACACCTAATGCTAGTAATCAAATTACTTATGTAAGTGGTACTTATTATTGTCCTTATTTTAATGGAGAAAATGGTCAAGGATATGCAAATTTTGGACAAAGAGACTTTGCTTATAGTATTCCAACAGGATATAAAAAATTATCTGCTAGTGAATTACCTGACCCATCTATAAAATTACCAGCAAAGTATTTAAATACTATTCTTTATACAGGTACAGGTAGTTCTCAAGATATTACTGGCTTAGATTTTTCTCCTGATTTGGTTTGGGTCAAGAAAAGAAATGGTAGTGATAATCATAATTTAGCTAATACAGTTCGTGGTGCTGGTAAATCTTTAAGAACAAGTACAACAGGTAATGAAACCTCAAGTAGTGGTGCTATAAATGCTTTTCTTAGTAATGGTTTTAGAGTTGTAGATGCTGGAGAAACAAATGAAAATGGGAACACTTATGCAGCATGGAATTGGGATGGTGGTGGATCTTCTACTTCCGCTGATACAAATGGATCAATAACAACGCAAGTTAGTGCAAATCAAACTGCTGGCTTTAGCATTTTTACTTTTACTTACCATACAAGCGGAACTGCCACTATTGGTCATGGTCTAAATGCTCCTCCAAAATGGATAATGTCTAAAAGTTTTAATGGAACTCATTGGGTTGTTTATCATTCTGGGGTAGGGCCAAATAGATGGGAAAATTTATCTTCTAATGCATGGAGTACAGGAACGGCTGTTTGGAATAATCAACTTCCTACAAGTTCGGTGGTTAATTTAGGGTTTGGAATGACAAATCAAGGTGCAGCAATAGCTTTTGCTTGGACAGATATTCCCGGTTTTAGTCAGATGGGCTTTTATCATGGAAATGGTAATAATGATGGGCCTTTTGTGCCATTAGGATTTAAACCAGCATGGGTTATGTATAAAAACGTCAGTCAAAATGGTGGTCAATGGTTTATTCGAGATAATCAGAGAGAACCTGACAATCCAAATAATTCTAGTTTGGCTGCTGAAAGTGCTGGTGCTGAAGTGTCTAATAATAGCAATATTGACATAGATTTTTGTTCAAATGGAATAAAATGGAGACAAACAAATGAAGGGTCAAATAATAATAATATACAATATGTATATATAGCTTTTGCAAGCCACCCTTTAAAATATTCAAACGCTGTGTAAAATAAAATTATGGGTTATCAACTTTCAGACGGAACTACTTTATCTTTAGACATTCCATTTACTATTGGGGATATAAATTATCCAGCTAATTGGTTAAGGTTATCAACTGCTGATGAAAGAACATCTTTAAATATTTCATGGGTTGCAGAACCTACCTATTATGATTCAAGATTTTATCAGTCAGATGGAACTGCTAAAAGTCTTACAGATGTAACTGAAACTGTAGAAGGAGTTGAATACAATTATGCTGGAGTAAAGTCAAATTTACTTAGCGAAGAAAAAGTAATGATGTATAGTCTTTTAAGTAAATATGATTGGCAAGTTGTTAGAAAAGCAGAAAAAGGTACAGCTATGGATTCAGCAATTATTACTTATCGAGATGGAATACGCACAGCTTATGAAACACGCAAAGCTGAAATAAATGGTTGTGCAAATACCGCAGCGTTAGTTACTCTTTACGGTGAAACTTATGACTCTGATGGTATTTTTGTTAAGTTCAACATGACACAATATCCTGATGACCCTTACAATCCAACAGTTTAGTTGTACTATTGGATAAATATAAATTAATTTAATGGCTATTGATCCAGCACAAAAATTAGAAGCATTAAAATCAGAACTTACTAAAATTGGAGAAACATATAATAATGCTCAGAAAATTTTAGAGCAATGCAAACAAAAAATACTACAATTACAAGGTGGTATTGATGCTTGTGAAGATATTTTAAAACCAGACGAACCAGCTACTTAGTTTTTACAGGGATATTTCTGTCAATAATTCCATACATGACATAAAGCGGTGCTAATCCTATAATCAGGAAAAGTACCATAAATGTTATCGGTACGCTTGCTTTAATTAGGGCATCTTTCATCATGTTTCAAAAAATCTGTAACTATCTTTCCATCTTATCTACAGTTCTAGTATTGGGAATACTAGGCGGTGGCTTTTTTACATTTAAGTATGTGACCAGCGAACAGTTTAAGGCCAAGATGATGAACGAGGTCTTGGGTAATGTCCAAGGACTTATGCCAAAAGTTTTAGATCAAGAACTACCAGAAATGACAGGGCCATCATTACCAATACCATTTAAAAAGTGAATTGTTTTTGGTGTAATACAGAGCTGATAACAGGAGATAGTATTGACCTTGATGAAAGTATGCATCCAATTTTGTATGAAGAATATTCTGTGCGTACTTCTTTAACTTGCCCCAAATGTTATTCGGATGTAGAAGTATTAAAAAAAAGAGATGCCTTCGATTGATATTCCTGAGATTTCTATACCAGAAATAAAAATAAATATACCATTACATACTCCTTATCAAGTATTAAACGTACCACCGCCATCTATAAAATTACCTGGATGTGTAAAATATCATAGGGATGCAAGTCCTAAAAATACTGCGTTATATGATGACGATCCAACAGGGACAACTATTTCCTGTCCTTATGGTTCTATGCCTACATTTCAACCCATGTTATATGACAGAAGAAAAATAGAGATTGTTGAAAATAAAGAACAAGAAAAAAGAGTTGAGAATAATGAAGTCCCTAAACCAAAAGAAGTAAAACCAGACATTCCAAAGAAGAAAGAAGATATAAAGATAGTTCCCTGCCCTGGTTCAAAAGATCAAAGAGTAGGAGACTTTCGTAACGAAAAACGATTGGAACGTGTTATCGGCCATGAAAAAAGCGAAGATGGGACTAGATGTATCACTATCTATGAAGACGTCCCATTCAAGGATCAGTACATACCAGCGATTTCTAGCCTTGTATCTACTGCTTTTATTGGCTTGGTTGCTGCCAGTAGTCCACTACTTCTTAATATCATCAAACCGCTAGTAAAAAATATCGTTAAAAAACTGACAAAGAAAAAAGATAAAACTAATCCTTAGTAATTTTATGATTATGTGGCAAGACTTGATTTGCTTGAGGGGTTATCTCAATATCGCTACATAAATCATAGTAAGGACTATTTTTTGCAAAACGGATTCCCTCAATTTTTTTCTGTCCGCAATGCTTTAATCTTGCAAAATGCCAATCGAGTTCAAGGTTTTTAAGCGTTTGTTTTTGTATGTTAGTTTGAGTTGCAGCAGCCTCTTTACATTGTTTTTGTAATCCCCTATCTAATGGAATAGAAAAGTTTAAGGTTATACCTGTTCCAAGTGCATAGCTATCTTTATTTGTTCCAGAATAATTTAATTGTTCATAAAGTATGACCCCTGGATTGTCGGGTGTACCATCTCCTATAGGATTTCCATCATCATCAAAATCTCCAACAATATCTGTTTGGTCATACACTGGTGTGGTGTAATAATCTCGATATGGTTTTCTAAAATTTGAATTAAAAGTGGTAAATGGAGTTATGGTCATCATTGCTCCCTGACATACAACCCCACCTCCATATTGGTTCGTATGAAAACTACCATTGTTTACATTCCAATTCTGATTGGTTACTGATCCACTATTACTTTGACTGACAGCATTAGCTAAAACTTTTACAGGACTTAATATTATTGCGAGAACACAGAGGTAGTAGTAGTAACGGATTCTGTTGTTATGTCTCTTTGGATTGTCGTTATGTTCTGCAAACCTGGGCCATGATATGTTTCTGTAAATTGGAAAGAATCTCCCGATGTAGGATTTGTTTGAG
>VMHT01102685.1_pt1 | contig 11976 bp, 9 predicted proteins | sample 4693611 | NCBI WGS metagenome assembly VMHT01 (sample SAMN12280063, study PRJNA550983) | marine metagenome | isolation source: seawater sampled from same location over 5 years 0.02-0.2 micron viral filtrate | place: USA: collected off the coast of southern California halfway between the port... ...
AATTCGGGAGAGTGGTCAAGGATAATTATGCCATCAAGGTCTCGTAAGTTAAACGGTAGAGTTGCTTCTGTTACGTCTTTCAATAATCGATTAAGATGATGTTGCATTAAGTCAGGGTGAGTCCCCGATAATGATTTTTCAACCGCAAAAAGCACATTTCTAAACTCGGCTATACCGGGATCTGATTCCCATGTAGGTATTTTTGGCAATTTAGCTATCTCTTTATGCAACTGAATTAATCTTTGAGTTTTACCAAGACCCCATTGTTTACCACTCATGTGCAATAACGGAAATTTTCCTTTCACTGCCCTTGTTACACATTCTCGGTGTGTTTCGAATAGCAGAACACTATCATCATCGATGACGTTTGGCTGACGTAAATCGGTAAGTAATGCTCTAATTAATCGCTTTATTGTCAGGTGTTTAGACGAATCGATTGATGAATTCATTTTAGATAATTGATTTAATTTGGTCTGACGAGAGGACTCGTTAGGGTAAAGGATTAGCAAATTTCTATGTCCAGTTTGGCAAATCACATCTTGTAGCCAAATTGGCATGATAGCTCCGCTAGGAGTTGATTCTATCGAAATATTATGTAACAAATTAGCCATAATGAAACCCCCGTACGCACTACCAGAATAGCGATAGTTATTGAAGACTATTCCTGAATTTGCTAAATTAACACTATTTTTACCACAATCAAAGAGCAGATGGTTTCAAGTTACTCGATTCAATCGCTAAATCATGCGAAGTATCTCTGCATTTGGCGTTATGTGTATGATTTTACTCATGACTGTCCCTCCCACGCATGCACTACCAGCGGAACCAACTAACCGAGGTGCGGTGTTTGGAGGACAACATGCCCCGATTACCAACTTAACTTCAATATCAACGCCTATTGACCAATTACCGGCTGTTGCTGAAGACTTTACTGCAACTTGGTGTACAAACTGTCTAAAAGCTGAGGCTGCACTGAATGAACTTGAAGAAGAAGGTGCAGTACAAAAATATGAATTCCATCGCGCACCAGATTTCGAAGATCCATTGGGTGATGAAGGTGCTTCTACATACATAACTGAGCGATATGATGTAGCATCACCTCCGCTAGTAGCTTTCAATGGCACCATCAAAAAAATAGGTACAAAACCAGACTCTGACTCATTAATTAACGATTATAGAGAAATGATTGCTAATCCGCTAAATATGGGCAATGGTGTTTCAACATTCGTTTGGACACCAAAATCTGATTGTAATTGTGATATTCCTGATGATTCCGGAATTATATCATGGAATCTTGATTTGAATATGAGCGAATATCCAGATATGACGCTAAATGCTCATGCTTGGTTTGTTGAACAGGTGGCAGAATATGCCGATGGTGGCAATGGTGCTGGAGAATATCATGACATAGTAAGAAAGATAGTTGATTTGGGGACAAATCTCAATGGAACTGCTACTATAGACATTCCTAGTGCGTATGATGGAGATGATCTTGAAGTCCACCTACTATATGTAATGACCATCCCAGAACTTGAAGATGACTTACCAACAACAACCGAGCCAGACGATGATGATGCATTGCCGGGTTTTGCAACAAGTCTCACTGTGCTAGCTCTTGCAGCAGCGGCGCTAATCTCCCGTCGTGATTAAGTTAGTTTGCTAACTTATTGAAAACTTGGATCACTTTCTCAATGTCTTCATCTGTTACGTGCAAATGCACTACTGCTCTGACTGCTGTTGGACCAACATCTAAGACATCAATACCGTGATTGGCTAACTCGGCCATCAACTTTTTTGCACCCATCACACTATCAATGTAGACCATATTTGTCTCGACTGAATCTAAATCTATCGTAAATCCATTCATTTTGCTAATAGACTCTGCTAGATGGTATGCTCTTGCATGATCTTGTGCCAATCTCTCGACATTATTTTCTAAGGCAAATAAACCACAGGCTGCCAAAAATCCAGATTGACGCATTCCACCGCCAAACAATTTTCTCCATCGGCTGGCTTTGGCAATAAACTCTTGTGAACCAACTAGTAGACTACCTACTGGAGCACCCAATCCCTTCGAAAGACAAATGGATACAGAATCGAAATCTCTTAGCATTCTATCGATTGGAGTCTTTGTTTTAATTGCTGCATTAAATATCCTCGCACCGTCCATGTGAATTACGCAATTGTGCTCGTGGGCTGTTGCTGCTATTGCATCCAAAGTATCTTGAGAATAGCAAGTACCACCACCGCGGTTAGCAGTATTTTCTACACAAACCATCGTACCATCAGGATAATGCCCTAGACTGCCCTCGGCTTTCCTGATTGCTTTGGCCACTGATTCGGGAGTTAGTTGTCCTTTTTCGCCATCGATTAGCGCCACTGATACGCCAGATAAGGCAGCATAACCGCCACCTTCATACTGATAGATATGGCTAGTTCTTTCCATAACTATTTCATCTCCAGGAGATGTGTGGGCTCTTATTGCAATGGCATTTGACATTGTTCCTGAGGGGACAAATAAGGCGGCCTCCATGGCACACATCTTAGCCATCTTTTCTTCCAATGCTTTGACTGTAGGGTCATCTTGTAAGACATCATCGCCAACCACAGAAGCCATCATTGCTTCTTTCATTGCTTTCGTTGGTTGAGTTACTGTATCGCTGCGAAGGTCGATTCTATCAAGGTTATACTCTCGCATGGCCTTACCAAATCGCCATCATTGATGAAATAGGCGGATTTCATAGTAATTTCAAATGACCGGTTAAGTCATGTAATTTGTCTTCATTGTCAGGTCCAAAGGCAATTACAGTAAGTGACCCGCTTGGGATTTGGGTTTTTCCTGCATCGGTTATCCTCACTGTTTGAATCCCGTTAGATTTGCCCTTCGATTCTAATTCAATCAACTCATCATAGTTCGATTTCAAACATACTTTTTTCTGGCCCGAGTGCAACCAGGAATCCAGAGTGGCAGGTCTATGTTCACCTGCTTTCAAGGTTGCAGTTACCGAAGCATGGCCTGCTTGTGCGGCGATTTTCCCTTTACCCATTTTCAGATCATTATTGATAACTAAAACTAATTTCACTGGCTCATTATTTATCATATCATGCCTTTTAGGTGCTGTTAAACGATGGATAAACGAACGAAGACCCAAATAACCACCTCGACTAATACGGTTTTAATTCACCTGTTAATGCATTGATACTATTTCTTGGCGCTGGCCCAATGCCTAGCACTGTGATGGTGCCTGGAGGTATTTCAGTGTGGCCGGCATCTTTGACTAAGTGGGTAATTAGTCCCGCAGATTTAGCCCTGCTCATTATTTCCTTTAATGAGTCTAAGTTGTCTATTGCAAGACTGATTTTGCGCCCACCACTAGATTGCCAGCGTTCCATAAGTCGAGGCTCACTTTTCTTAGCAATTAGAGCACAACTTACTGCAGCATGAGAGCATTGTACAGCGATTTTGCCTGCAGACAGTCTCAAATCTTTTCTGACTATCAAAGCCATAGAAGGGCCTTCATGTTCTTGTGACATATCCATCGACAACTTTCTGCTCAATTTCCTCCATGGACTGGAATTTTGTGATTGCTTCACTAAACCATATTCCAAACCAAGCAGCAATGGTCAGATTGCCAACTGCGTGGAGTATGTCGTAAGGTATTCCGTTGAGTAGGTATACCATGAATCCAGAAAGACTTACAGTTCCTAACACACTTAATGAGACAATGAAGTCGAATAAAAATGCACAAATTACTGCATAACCAAAGGTTTTGTTTAATTGTAATTGGCCATTGATAATGATTTTTGATGATGACCCAATAATTGCAACTACTGACCATCCTATCGCTTGGTAAAGTGTCCATATGCCGTCACCAATAATAAAATTGGAAATCATTGTAACCAATACCGCAAAGGCAACTCCTCTGCGAGCACCTAATTGTGCACCAATAATCAATGCTGCAACAGTCACAGGTTGAATATTTGGCAGAGGCGTCATAAGAACTCTGAGTAATGAAACACTGGTGACCAATGTTACAAACGTAAGAACATTAGAGACTTTCTTCATGTCTGGAGAGGCCAGCATCCAAAATGCTAGCGCCAGTAAAATGACATCAATTACCAATCCTGAGACGGGCCCGAGCACCGGTCCATGGATGCCATATGATTGGAACATGAACGGGCGTAGAGGTTGAATGTCTTGAGCATTACCTAAACTAGAGTTGTTTCCATACTACAATACCATCCGATTTAAGATCACTAAATTCGGCTGATACTGTTCCGGGCTGGCCATTGACAGTATATTCCCAGCCCTCACCTGCAACATTATCAATGCTAACAATGTATTTTCCAAGACTGCTTTCGATTATTTCAATCTCAAGTCCTTGTTGATTAGCAGCCTCTATCGATGCCTCAAGAACATCATCATTACCCAATAATCCTCCTGTAACAATGGTTTCTTGCTTGAATTGAAAAACAACTATTTGCGTTCCTAACCATTCGTCTGGCCAATCATCATTCCATGCATCTGAGGCGGGGGCTTCTTCGTTGACCAGGTCCGACCATCCTTCAATAATATCACTAAATGAAAAGAAGAGTAAAATTGTTACAAACAAGATGAAGTATTTGAAAGCGGATTGGAATCTCTCTCTTAGTAGTTGAATACTTGCTGTTGAGATTAGGATTAATGCTGAGAGTATAACTAGAATTGTTGGCCAATCTGAATCTTGTTTATCATATGAAATTGTTATATTATCTGTTGAATACATTTTCAAATTCGCATTATCATTGACCAGTAACATATATTTCACACCGTCTGAGGTCCAAGATTCTATACCTGCAGTGCCGTACCAGTCATCTGCATAGTTAAGCATACCAAGAGGGATTAAATCACCCTGATTAGATAATTCGAATTGTCCATAACCACCATCTAACGTGTTTTGGGGCAACATTATTGTTTCAAATACAATCGATATCTCTCCATTGGAGGTGAATGTTTCAGAGCCTTTGACTGTGCATTGGGTCGCGCATGAAATACTTGTCAGAGACTGTGAATCAGTAGTTATTACATAATCATCAAAAATTATCGGTATGCCAGGGCCGTAACCGGAATGTGTCACAACAGACGACTGTTCAGAGGTTGCATTGAAATGATAAATTGTACTCCCGCTATCTGTTTGTAGGTGAATTAACAGGTTATCATTAGGCAGCGAAATTGGTGCATGTCTTATTTTACCTTGAGCGATAAAATGTTTTGTTGTATTTTCGTTGTTCGCTGACCATAAGTTGCCCTCTTCATCACCAACCCAGTAAGACTCTCCAACGAATGTGACGCCATTTCTCCAGCCTAGACCTATTTCATGAGAGAATTGTATAACGCCATTTAGACATAATTTGTCAAGACCTTGTCTAGTGGGAATGGTTACTGTTTCGCCCTCGATGAACATACTGCCGGTAATACCCCAGGATTTCACTGCAGTTTGATGCTGCCAAACCACAGCGCCAGTACTTGCGTTTAATGCTTGAAATAAGCCATTAGACCAACCCACAAGGACCATGTTAGGCCAACTTCCACAATCTCCCGCACCAGATTCTACATATTCTAGTGGAGTCATGTCTTGGAATGTCGAATTTGGATTTTCTACTCGCCACAGTTCATCTCCAGCAAAATTCAACGAATACACTGACGGTGTTCCCTGAGCTAAACTTGACGAAGAGGTCCTTACAAAAATTCCTAAATCTGAGGATATTGGTTTAGTAGATACGTAAACCTCGCCAAAATCAAGTTCCCATTGCTGAGTAAATTCTCCTTCATCTTGTGTTTGGCTTGACTCTCCACTAACAATAGGTAAGCAAAAAGTGGCAATTACTACCATTACTAGGAGTTTTGAACGCATTTTATTCACTTTGTTGCATCGAGGATTGCTTGTTTTAGCAGTGCACTAACTGCTTTCCCGTCGGCTGCACCGGCTTGCTGCATAACTACGCCCATCAATGGACCAATAGCGCCCATTCCGCGCTCCTTGACAAAATCCAGCCTCTCAGCAACAACTGCTGCAATTATATCGCCAAGTTCTGATTCATCTGCTGGTTTCAAGCCATGCTGTTCAGCATAGGCTATGATATCAGATAACTCTGGAATTTGCCCGGCAAAATGAGTAATTACGTCATTAATTGCTTCTCTAGTAATCTCTCCAGCCTCTTTCGCCGATAATACTAAACTGGACAGGCGTGGGTCAATCTCGTCATTCTCTAACAGTACAGCAGCCCACGCTTTGGCTGGCAACCCATCTTGATATTCAACAAAAATATCATCTAACTCTCTAGCAAGAATTTGGTCTTTTTGATCTGCTGATACATCGAACTGGTTCATCCTTGCTTGTCGCTGACTATCTGTCATAGGCAGATTACCGATTATGGATTGCCACTTTTGTAAATTAATCGTTTGAGGAGGAATATCGGTTTCTGGGTACATCCTAGCCCCTCCGGGAAGAGGCCTCATTGGAGCTGTTGTTCCGTCATCTGGGGCTCCTTTCTTGATAACCACATTGCGAACCTCTTGGGGGATTCGATGCCATGCTGCTCGTGCTCTTAGCAAAACACTCTCTAAGGCTAATTCTGCTTGCCATTTTGGAGCTAGACAAAGCACGAATCCGTCATCGTCAGATAATTTGAGTGCTTTTCTTACACTCTCAACATTACTGATTTCTATGCCATATGCCGGTAGTTCATCAGAATGGAATACTCCCTTGACACCTGCTAATTTTGCCGCCCCTGCTAATTCTCTGCCGAGCCTTGGTAATTGGGAACCTTCGCTATCAAGTTGCTTGGTGCCAATTTTTCCGGCTAAGCCTGGCAATGGTAACGCTAACATTGTGTAGGATTTTTGCAATCCGTTCACGACCATTTTTGATTCACAATCTGCAAAAACCTCAGTCACATCACTTAACTGAAGTGGTAGGGCCTGTGCTACCTTATCCCGTACTGATGCCTCGATTATAACGTCATCAAGTCTCCTATCACTAGGCAAAGCCGGAAGTGACAATTGACTCCTAAGTGTATTAGCTAAACGATAGAAATGTAGTTGACGAGCCATTTCTAACTTGATTATTCTTGGTATCCAATTAAGGTCTTGACAACCTTTTATTTCTATTCTATCACCACAAGCAATTGACACATTCAAATCCTGTCTGATGCTTCCAAGTCCTCGCCTTACTCGACGGGTTTGCCGTAATGTTCTACCCAGTGCAATCGAAGTTTCTTTGGCATGTTCTGGAGTCTTAACATCAGGATCAGTGGCTATTTCGATTAATGGCAGACCCAGTCTATCTAAATTGTAAATAACACACTCACCTGTATCAGTAGCATAGGTATCGAGTTTTCTAGCACTGTCTTCTTCAAGACATAACACGGAAATTCCAACTGGGTCTGATGGGGTTTCTAAAATACCGCCTGTTGATATTAAAGTCGTTCTCTGAAAACCGCTTGTGTTGGAACCATCAACGACAGTCTTTCTCATGGTCTGTAGCAATGATACCGGTTTTGCGTTGAGCAAGGCTGATGTTGTCAAAGCAATATCTAGTGCTGATTCATCATGAATTAACGGTGGTTGTTCGTCCAATTCAATTAGACCTGAATTTGGTGATTGGACGTATTCAAATGAGCGATTACGTCTTGTTTCAAATCGAGCGGCGATGTCTATTTTTCCACCCTCTCCTCTTGCTGCTCTTAATTTCCGAGAGAAACGCGGCCAATTCTCGGGTAAGGTATCCATCGTGACATCATAAAGATCGCCCGGTTGTCTCGAATGTAATTTTCCAGTTGCTAGCTGTTGATGTACTTCAATGCCGCACATGAAGCCCAATTTATCTGGGTTGAGCGTCTCAGCGTCAGCGATATCGCCTTCTGGTTCTGGGAAATGCGACTCCGCCATAGTTATCCCAGTAGTTCATTGTTCAAGATAGCAGCGATTATCTAAGTGTTTGAATTGTATCATAGCCTCTTGGCAACATCAATGTTCCATCTCTAACCATCTTTTCAATCATGTTGTCAACTTTACCACGTTCAACATTATTATTCTGCATTTCATTATAGATGTCAATTCTGTTAGCATACTTGATTGACTCTTTGGACCTTGATTCTAAGTCCCTAATTGTATCTAATAGAATTCTTTCATGGTTTCTAGCAGTTGCTTTCCTACCAGTTTGTAATGTTGTTTCATCAAAATTATCGCCCATCAATTCGTTACGCCAAGTTCTTGTCAATCGAATCGCTCGTTCGACATCCTCGATGTTAGCAATGTCTGACAATCTAATCCTGGCACTTGCTTCAGCCATTCTGGCAACTGCTTCTAAAGAACGAGCAGTGATTGATACGCTGTCAGATGATTCACCGCCCTTTTTTCTGGTTTCAACGTAGAATTCTACAATTCGGCTTCTTGCTTCTTCGTCCAACTTTGGGTGAATCGCTCTTTTAGAATATGCAATATATTTTCTAATTAGGGCTTTAGTTAGAATTTCATCACCCTCTTGAGACTTTTGGGTTGCGGAGGAAAGTTTTCTTGCTGGATCTGGAGCACTTCCTTGATTTACTAACAACTCGCTGGTTCCAAGTAATCGATTGTTGATTATATGTTGAGCAATTTTGGCGTCTCTATCCTGCTCGGCGTTGTCTGTCAACAACCAAATTATATCAAACCGAGAAATCAATGGCGGGGCCAAATTAATCTGCGCGGTAAATGGAGTATCCGATATTGGCTCGAACCTTCCGCTCTTTGGATTGGCTGCTGCTAATACTGCGCAACGAGTTCTAAGACTCGCATTTATCCCTGCCTTGGAAATTGAAATAGTCTGTTGCTCCATTGCCTCGTGCATGCTTGATCTATCGGCCTCATTCATCTTATCGAATTCGTCAATCGATGCTAATCCTAAATCAGCCAAAACCAACGCTCCAGCCTCCAAAGTCCAGCGGCCATCTGCAGCTGAGTCTTGTACTGCGGCTGCAGTTAATCCGGCGGCTGAAGCCGATTGTCCTGAAGTAAATTGACCGCGTGGTGAAATCTTAGACATATAATCTAACAATTGTGATTTCGCAACACCGGGATCTCCCATGAGCAAAATGTGAATATCGCCGCGATTTCTTGTCCCGTCCGGATTAAGTCTAGCAACGCCACCGAATAATTGGAGCATTAGTGACTCCTTTACTCGGTCCATACCAAATATGGAGGGAGCTATACTTTTGCTAAATAAATCATAGATGTCAGAGCGGCTTGCTAATTCCTTGATTTCTAATTCTTCATCCTCGGTAATAAGTATCTCTTCGAGTGGGACATTTTGTCGCTCAAGTGAATGGATTCTGAGGAATATATCGAACACTGGTGTGTCTTTCCCGCCTTTTCTTTGTGAACGAATAAATAAAACTCCGTTGGCTTTGACTCTATCACCAGGATTCAATTTACCGGCAATATCATGCTCTCCAATACATATTATCCGTTCTGGTTGTATACCGCCTTTCAATTGCTCTGGAGACTCTTGAAGTTCAATAAATTGTGAATTGATTAAGATTGAGTCTTCTTCTTGCAATGCAAATCTGGTTTGGCGTTTTTGTCTTCCACATCCACCGTCGATTTGGGAGCATTCTAGTGGTTCAATCAGTTCTTGTTCGTTTGGTTGTTTGACCTCAGCAACATGTCCACAAGAAGAACACATGAAAGATGCTGAATAAATTCTAGGACGAACGCCGGAAATTTTTGTCGCAATAGCATCTATTGCTAGCATCATTCCAATGTCATCCGCTCTAAGTTGTGATACTGTTCGAATTTGGTCACTGGGCAAATGAACAATTCTGACGAATGGGTACATTGATGTGTGCCCTTCATCTTGAAGAAATTGCCTCAATGCTTGATTTGCGGCTTGAAAATGTAAGTCAGGATGAGCAATAATGTTTTGAGCGAATTCATCATCAAACCCTTCAATATCACGGTATGAAACCTCGAGAGATTGTTCGTCAGGCCACTTTTGGGCAAGGTTGTGCACTGCTTCAGCATACAAGTCTTGGATCATAGAAGTCCATCTTGCAGCCAAATCAAACTCTTGCAACACAAATATCACCAAATCTACTACGCTAGACTAACAGACTATTTGGCCACGGTATATCATTACTTCTATGAATATTCTAGACCCCTTGATTTCCACTGGAGTTTTTCTTCACTCTACCACACTTTTTTTCAAGGATTTTTCATGTCCATTGTAACTCGCGCCAACCGTCGAACAAATCAGTAATGACCCCATGGACTGTTCATGCCCGAGCATAGTTTTGCACCTATTGAGGGAAGTATTGAACGCCTAGCCATAGACTCGGATTTACTGCATAACCACTTAGGCGACCCAACCAATAGAGAAGTCATGGTTCATATCCCACAACAGGGATTAGAATTGATTGAACAAGGTGGCAAACTACCCGTAATGATTTATTTGGCACCTTTTACTTCTTCGGGTTTGGCTCGAGCGGGATGGAAAGCGTTTGCGGAGACCCTGCCGCAAAGACATGAGAGATTGGTCAAGGATGGGAAAATGCCACCGACAATTCTTGTTCTACCTGACTGCTTTACCTCGCTTGGTGGAAACCAATTTGTTGACTCTGAAATCTTGGGTAAATGGAGTTCATGGCTGCATAAGTCGCTAAAACCGGCTATTGTAGAACGCTATTCAACAAATGGTAAATTCGCCTTGTTTGGCAAATCATCTGGAGGATATGGAGCTCTACACAATGCAATTCTCCACGAGGGAGAATGGAATGCTATTGCTTCCCATTCTGGCGATGTTGGATTTGATGTACTATATCGCTCAGACTTCCCCACTACGGCGACTCAAATAAACCACCACGGAAATCTGGATAATTTCCTCAACCACGTAAAGAAATGTAGTAAATTGAGTGGTGATGATTTCCATGCACTGATGATTTGTGCGATGGCTGCTTCTTACGATTCTAAAGGAATTAACAATACCGGAATTGGGATTAGGTTGCCGTTTAATCTCGAAACTTGTACATTGGATAATGTGGCTTGGAATAATTGGTTGGCATTTGACCCATTAAATTCAATTCAGAATAATAGTAATTCGCTCAAAGTCCTAGATTTGCTGTATATCGATTGTGGTAATAAAGACCAATATGGTATCCAGTACGGCAGTCGAAAATTAATAAAAATATTACAAAAGCATGGTATAGAGCACCATTGGGAAGAATTTGACGGGACTCATTCCGGTATTGAACATCGATTGGATATCAGCATGCCTATGCTCGCGAAAGTGCTACACGACTGAGCCGATTTATTCATCTCCTGCCTAATACTGGAACAAATATGTCTGATAAGATGGACTATGCCAGCGCTGGGGTCGATATTGATCTTGAAGGTTCTGCAGTCGCCTCACTAATTTCTTCACTGGGAAAATCTGTACGACCAACTGGAACCCCTGGTGCGCCTGTTGATTTGCCCGGTGGTTTTGGCGGCTTGATTGAATTTGGTGACCACTTGTTGGCATTAGCAACAGATGGAGTGGGCAGTAAATTGCAAATTGCTTCTATGCTAAATCAGTGGTCAGGTGTAGGGATAGATTGTATGGCAATGAACGTCAATGACTTACTTTGCGTTGGTGCAGAACCAATTGCATTTGTTGATTATGTTGCCGTACCAAAACCTGACCCAGAAGTTCATGCTGCTCTTGGGGCGTCATTGGCTGAGGCATGTCGCCTTGCGCGTGTCACACTTGCTGGAGGTGAAACTGCGTCACTTCCCGGCATCGTTACTGAATTGGATTTGTCTGGAACCGCTCTTGGCTACTTGAAGAAAGGCGAAGCGATCACTGGTGAAAATCTGCAAGCAGGTGACGTGTTAATTGGCCTACCATCTTCGGGGATTCATTCTAATGGCTATTCTTTGGTCCGCAAAATCATGCAGCATGCAGGTTTACAATATACAGA
>VMHT01050680.1_pt1 | contig 11975 bp, 12 predicted proteins | sample 4693611 | NCBI WGS metagenome assembly VMHT01 (sample SAMN12280063, study PRJNA550983) | marine metagenome | isolation source: seawater sampled from same location over 5 years 0.02-0.2 micron viral filtrate | place: USA: collected off the coast of southern California halfway between the port... ...
AGAATTACTTATCTAGCTTCTGCTCCAACAAGACTATTTCCAGATATAAACCAAGGAATAGCAAGTCATTTTAATTTAAAAAAAGAAAACGAGGAATTAAGAAAGGTTATTGAGCGATACAAATCAATTGATCTAAATTTAGAATATATATCTAACGAAAATAAAAATTTAAAAAAAGTTTTAGACACAGAAGATGTGGCAAGTGTCTCGAATGTAGTCCTAGCTAAAGTTTTAGTAGACCGTAATAGTCCATTTTTAAAATCAATAATTATTAATAAAGGAAGCAAAGAGGGTATTATTAAAGGAATGCCTGTTACCCAAAACAAATATTTGGTTGGGCGTATAGTTGAGACAAATTATTTATCATCAAGAGTATTATTGCTTAATGATTTAAATAGTCGAATTCCAGTTACATTTGATGAAAAAAGTACCCAAGCAATTTTGACTGGGGGAGGAACACGAACACCTTCATTGTCTTATTTGCCTGAAAACTATCAATTTGTTGAAGGTTTAACCGTATTTGCTTCAGGAAAAGATGGAATTTTTAATGCTGGCACTCCTATTGGAAAAACAAATGAAAATGGAGAGGTAAAATTATTTGTAGATCCAAATCAATTATCTTTCGTAACAGTAAACTTGATTAAACCAAGTAAGGAAATTTTTTAATGGCTAAAGGAAATATATTAAACAAATTATTTGCGTCTGGCCCTTTGTTTTTATTGTATTACTTATCAATAAGCGAAGTTGATACCAATCTAGAAAAATTATTTGAAGTTTTTTCTTTAAATTTACAAATTATAATAATTTATTTTTGGATAATAAAACGTCCTAATTTAATGGGAACGGGGCATATTTTTTTCGCAGGACTCTTTAATGATGTTGTAATGGGATTTCCTTTGGGTATTAGCTCATTGTCTTATCTCGTGGTTTGTTTTGTTGGTAATTATGTAAGGAATAAAAGTGTAAATACAACGATTGCATCTGACTGGTTCACTTTCTTAATAGCTTTATTGTTTGCTAATTTACTTTTCTTTTCGCTATTGAATAATTTTTCAGAAACTGCAATCTCTTACGCAAAAATTGGTTATAATACTTTCTTTACTTTATTTTTGTTCCCAGTTTTTTGGTTTTTATTTCATTTGTATCAATTGAGTTTTATAGGATCTCAAGATGCTTAGTCCTGGTTCAGGTAATACTGTAATTAAATCTAAGTTAATAAGCAGAAGAATGTTCTTAATTACAGCTGCAAAAGCTGTAGTAATGATTGGGTTAGTAGGAAGACTTATATCACTTCAAATAAATCAAGCTACAAAATACAAGTCTTTATCAGATAAAAATAGATTTAGAGAGTGGAAGTTGGCACCTGAAAGAGGCGCAATAAGAGATTTCTTTAACATAGAAATCGCTTCAAACGAGCCACTTTATCAAGTTCATTTAGTTCCAGAAAATGCAAAAGATCTAAATAATTTATTCGTCAGGCTAAAGGCAATCTTAAATATAACTGATAAAAAAGTTTCTTATTTAAAAAGAGTTATAAAAAAACAAAAACCCTGGGAACCAGTAATAGTTTCTGAAAATTTAGATTGGTCCGATTTTTCAAAAATAAATCTATTTTTACATGAACTTGAAGGAATAGAACCAATCGTATCTGTTGCAAGAACTTATCCTGACAATTCTTCAGCTCATATTTTAGGTTATGTTTCTCAAATAAGCGCAAAAGATTTAAAAACAAAAGAATATCTTCAAGATTTAGCAGTGCCAGGTATGGCTATTGGAAAAACTGGTTTAGAGAGAAAACTAGATGAACAGATAATCGGTAAACGTGGTTATCAACGTTATGAAGTCAATGCTTATGGAAAAAGAATTAGAGAAATTAAAATCGACGAAGGACAGGCAGGCACAAGTTTCAAAACAACGTTAGACTACGAAGTGCAAAAATTTACAAATGGACTACTTAAAGATAAAGCAGCTGCCGTATGTGTAATGGACATTTATAATGGAGACATCGTATCTTTAGTTTCATCGCCAACTTTCGAGCCTAACCAATTTGTTCATGGATTAGACAAAGAATATTGGAATAGTTTAATTAAAAATGAAATGAAACCATTAGCCAATAAAGCTTTATCAGGACTATACCCACCGGGATCAACAATTAAGACTTTAGTAGCTTTAAGTGCTTTAGAAAATAAAGTTATAAGACCATTAGATACATTTAGATGTAAAGGAAAAATCGAACTTTACGGAGAAAAATTTCATTGTTGGGAAAAGGACGGACACGGCATTGTAAATCTTAGAAAGGGAATTCAAAGATCCTGCGATGTTTATTTTTATGAAGTGGCTAGAAAACTTGGTGTTGATCGATTATCGGAAACAGCAAAAAGATTTGGTTTAGGAAAAAAAGTTTTAAGCGATTTTATTGAAGAAAGATCAGGAGTAGTGCCAAATACAAAATGGAAGAAAAAATTTATTGGACAAAATTGGTACCTTGGTGAAACTTTACACTCCGGTATTGGACAAGGTTATTTTCAAAGCACACCATTACAATTATGTTTGATGACAGCTCAAATAGCCAACGGTGGATTTGAAATAAAGCCAAGAATAATATTTAATGAAAAAAATGATAATTTAAGAAATTATTTAAAACATAAAAACGAAAATCCGAATGAACCACTTCCAACTGACTTATTAGTGTCTAATTTTAATTTAAAACCTTTATTCAAAAACCAAGAACATATAAATTTAATTAAAGACGCTATGTTTTCATCTTCTAACGAACCTGGCGGAACCTCTTATAGACACAGATTTGAAAACCCAAAATATACTTTTGCAGGAAAAACTGGATCATCTCAAATTAAAAGATTTTCAGAGGCTCAGCGGGAAGCAGAAGTTAAACAAGAAAGTTTACCCTACAAAGATAGAGATCATGCATTGTTTGTAGCATTTGCACCTTATAAAGATCCGCAATATGCAATAAGCGTTTTAGTTGAGCACGGTGGTTCAGGCGGTAAAGCTGCGGCACCAATCGCAAAAAAAGTAATTAAAAAAGTTCTTGAGAGACACGAACTTAGAAGAAGCATAAATAATTCTATTGGAGAACCTGTTTAATGTTACAACCAAGATCAATTCAGTCTTCATTAAGTATTAGAGATAAAATAAGGTCTCTTGATTATATTTTAGTAATTTCAATTTTAGTTTTAGGAATTATAAGTATGTTTGCAATGTACTCTACTGATGGAGGAGAATTTAAATATCACACAAACAGTCATATTTTAAGATTTTTTGTTTTCTTTGGCATGTTTTTTATCGTTTCATTTATTTCTATTAGATTTTGGCATGAGACAAGTTATTTACTTTATATTGGTATTTTTATTTTACTTCTTGGAGTTAAGTACTTTGGTTTAACTTCATCAGGTTCAAAAAGATGGTTAGATTTATATTTCATGAATCTGCAGCCATCTGAATTAATGAAAATTGGATTAATTCTATTTCTTGCTAAATATTACCATCGTATTTCAATAGAAAGTATAAATAGTTTTAGGCATCTGCTTTTACCAATTACAGTTCTAATTTCACCGATAATTTTAGTTGCAACTCAACCAGATCTTGGAACATCAATTTTAATTGCGGCAGGAGGTATAGTCGTAGCTTGGTTAGCAGGAGTTAAAGCAAAATTTTTTATTATCTCTGGAGTAAGTGTTATTGCTTTATTACCAGTCGCTATTTCATTTTTGAAACCCTATCAAAAATCAAGAATATTAACTTTTCTAAATCCTGAGAACGACCCATTGGGTGCCGGCTATCAAATTATTCAATCTAAAATTGCCATAGGTTCTGGTGGATTATTTGGCAAAGGTTTTTTAAACGGTTCTCAAAGTTACCTCGACTACTTACCTGAAAAACATACTGACTTCATTTTCACCCTTTTTTCAGAGGAATTTGGTTTTTTTGGATCTCTATTTATTTTACTTCTCTATGCATTAATTATTTATCGAATTATTAAAATTGGCAATATTACTCGGAGTAACTTTGGTAAATTATATTGCTATAGTTTCGCCACAGCATTTTTTATATACGTTGTCGTTAATATGATGATGGTTTTAGGCTTACTACCTATAGTGGGATCTCCACTACCAATTATGTCATATGGTGGCTCTTCTATGATGGCAATCATGCTGGGGCTTGGAATAGTGATGTCTTGCAAGGTATATAAAGATGTTCCAGTGAATTAAATCAAACCTAAAATGATCAAATTAAATTTAAATTATAACTTGTAAATTATTCTAATAGATGGTTAATTATTAAAAATTAATATGTTTGGTGATAAAAAAATTAAAATCAAAGACTCTGAGAGATCGCTAATAAGCGAAACAGTGAGTATTGAAGGCACAATAAATAGTTCGGGAGCTATTGATGTTGCTGGTTTAGTCAAGGGTCCAGTGTATTCAAAAGAATTAATCGTAAGAGAAACGGGTTCTATTACAGGATCTATCGAAGCAGATGATGTAGAAATTCATGGTCATCTTGACGGAAAAGTTTCTGCCCAAAATATTGTTATAGGGGCAACGGGAACTGTTAAAGGTGATATAGAGTTTGGTAGCAACTTAAGAACTGAAAATGGTGCAGACATTGATGGCTACATTAAAAAGACTAATAGCTCAAAATCTAAATTAACGGGAGACTTTCTATTTAAGAAAAAAGACAAGAAAGATACACCCGAGACTGAAGAAAGACCTGACGTAGTAAACAATAAAGAAGCAATCGCCTAATCTACCGCACTACTATTTCTCTTTACATTGCAATATAATTTCTCTGTGGAAAATTACAAATGCAAGTCTGTAGGAATTATAGGTTCAGGTATACAAGGCGTATGCACAGGCCTTCAATTAATAAAAAAAGGTATTCCAGTTACCATCTTTGATAGACACGATCCCCTATCGAATGAATTTAAAGCCGCGTCTTATGGAAATGCAGGTCATTTTTCTCCCTATGCAGTTTTACAGTTCAATCGTCCAGATGTTTTAAACGATGTTCCAAAAATGCTAGTAAGTTCTTACGGACCCTTAGCATTAAAATGGAGTTACATGCCTAAAATGTTTAATTGGTTTTTACACTATTTAAGGAATTGTAATAAAAAATCCATGATGCATACAGCAAAGTACATGCATCAGATTTTAAGTTTATCAAATGATGCATATGAAGAAATCTTTCAAGAAATAGATACAACTGGTTTAATTGAAAAAAAAGGTATCATTTACATTTGGACTAATAAAAATCTTAAAAGCAGAGAATTAGAAATTAGAGTTCGAAATGAATTGGGTATAGAACAAAAACTTTTAACTCAAAAAGAAGTTTTAGAATTAGAGCCAAATTTACAACCTGTATTTGATGCTGGAGTGATTTACGAGAGTGCTATGCATGCAAGAGATCCCCATGGTATTTTAAAGAAAATTTTTGAACTTTTTGTACAGAGAGGTGGAAAATTTATTCAGGCAAATGTGAAGGCTTCCGAGCAAATAAACATAGATCAAACTGTAATTAAAACAGAGAGTGAAGATTATAAATTTGAAAAAATAGTAATAGCTTCAGGAGCTTTTTCAAAGCATTTAACAGATCAACTTGGTGAAAATATACCTTTAGATACTGAAAGGGGTTATCATGTGCACTTTAAAAACAAAGACCACTTAATTCAAAGACCAGTAATATTTCTAGATAGAGGTTTTGGTATGACCCCAATGAATCAAGGTTTAAGGGCAGTTGGAACTGTAGAATTAGGGGGGTTAAAAAATCCACCATCTAAAAAAAGAATTGAATATATTATTAAATGTGCAAAAGAACTTTTACCCGATCTTGGAAAACATGAAGATGAATGGTTAGGTTTTAGACCAACCCTTCCTGATTTCTTGCCTATCTTGGGACCCTCATTGAAAAATAAAAATATTATTTATGCATTTGGACATCAGCATTTGGGCTGGACTTTGGGTGCAGTTACAGGCAAAATTATCTCTAAAATAGTTGCAGGAGAAAAAACGAATTTAGATTTAACTCCCTATAGCTCAAAAAGATTTATTTAGGAATTTTTTGTCAAAAAAGTATTTAGCTTATTTATTATTGGTTTCAGCAACTTTGTTTTGGTCTGGAAATTTTATTGTAGGAAAATTTGCAACACTTTTTGAGATACCTCCAATGACACTTAATGTTTTCAGGTGGATTTCAGCTTGGTTAATATTAATTCCATTTACCTTTAAAGAAATTAGAAACAATTTAGATTATATCAAAAAAAATTTTCTTATAATAAGTTTTTTAGGCGTTATCACGATAAGTACATTTAATTCAGTTGTTTATGTAGCATTAAACTACACGCAAGTAATTAACGCAGTTCTGGTTCTTGCGGCTATTCCAGCAGCTACTATTGTTTTATCCTCTATCATGAAAATTGAAAAAACAAATTCTTTTCAAATTATTGGTTTAATTTTATCTATAATTGGAATTGGTTTAATAATCTCAAATGGCAGTGTTCAAAGAATTTTTTCTTTAAATTTTAATAAAGGAGATCTTTTAATGATAGTCTGTGTTTTAAGCTGGTCTCTTTATTCAACACTTTTAAAAAAATACAAATTTAAACTTTCACAATTTTCATTAATACAGCTAATGGTTTCTGTAGGAATAATTTTTTTAATTCCTCAATATTTCTATGAAAGATCAGTTGGTCTTGAGGTAAATTTTAATAAAGCTTTTTTTCTTATTCTTTTCTATGTTGTAGTTTTTCCTGCACTGGCAGCTTATTATTGTTGGCAAAAAGGAATACAAATCATAGGCCCCAATCGTTCAAGCATGTTCATACAGCTTATGCCCTTATTCAGCGCAATCATGGCAATAGTTATTTTTAATGAAAAATTTGAATTATACCATTTTGCTGGAGCAGCTTTTATAGTATCAGGTATTTATTTATCAAATAAAAAAATTTATGATTAAAGTTGCTATTTTAGATGATTATCAAAATGCTTTTCAACAAATCGTTGAAATAAAAAACTTTAGCGAGAAATTTGAATTTAAAATATTTAATAATTCTTTTAAAGATGAAAAAGAGGCTGCTGTAGAACTTGAAGAATTTGAAGCTCTATTTATTATGAGAGAAAGAACACCCATGACTAAGTCTTTAATCGAAAATTTACCAAAATTAAAATATATCATGACATCTGGGATGCGAAATAAATCAATCGATTTAACAGCAGCAAAAAAGAAAAACATAATTGTTTGCGGTACAGATATTAATTCAAATCCAGCAGCTGAAATTACCTGGGCTCTTATTTTAGGCCTTTACCGAAATATGAAACAAGAAATTGATAATATGTTTCAGGGTTATTGGCAGACAACTATTGGCTTTGAATTAAAAGGTAAAATGTTAGGTTTAATAGGCCTTGGTAAAATCGGAACTCAAGTAGCAAAAGTTGCTAAAGCCTTTGGTATGGAAGTTTGTGCATGGAGTGAAAATTTAAACTTATCTCATGCAAATGAAGTTGGTGTATTACCGATGAGCAAGGAAGATTTACTTAAAAATTCAGATATAATTTCAATTCATCTAGTTTTAGGTGATAGATATAAAAACTTAATTACAAAAAAAGAGATAGAGATGATGAAAAAAACAAGTTTTTTAATTAATACCTCCAGAGGTCCTATTATAAACGAAAATGATTTAGTTGAAGCTCTTAAAGACGAAAAAATAGCTGGAGTTGGTTTAGATGTTTTTGATCAAGAGCCTCTACCACAAGATCATAAATTAAGATTCTTTCCCAATGCTCTATTATTGCCTCATATCGGCTACGTTACTGCTGAAAATTATTCGAAATTTTATTTGCAAATGATAGAAAATCTTGAGAGCTGCCTTAAAAACAAGCCTTTAAGAATAATCTCATAGATAAGCTCTTCCATTACAGGTTGTATTATATATAAACTCATTATGAGTGATTCGATTTGTTTTATATTAAACAAATCTATGCTTAAAGATGGAGGGAAATATAAAAGGAGTATGAAAAAAATATTTGGTCTTTTGATCACATTATTAATGTTAAACGGTTGTGCTGGGTCGGTTGCACTATTGGGTACAGCTGGTAGCGCATCAACTGGAAAAATTGTTCAATCTTCTTTAAATACTGCAATAAGTTACGGAGTTAAAAAGCAAACAGGAAAGTCTCCTTTGGAACACGCCATTGCATATGCGGAGGAAAAAAATCCAGAGAAAAAGAAAGAGCCTTGCCTATCTTTTCTGGAAAAAACCAATTCAGAAATTTGTGCGATTGTAAAAAAGCAATTAAATTCAACTAAATCCAAAATTTTAATTACAGCAAGAGACAAGTCTTTAAAGGACCTTTCTTCATCACTACAACCTAATATAGATTCAAATTCAAAAATTAAGTATTTAGATTAATCACTTCAGAAGAAAACCTGTGGTAGAAACATAATATTCGACCATCATAAGTTGCATTCTATAAAAATATTAACAATCATAATTAACTTTTTTTTAAGTATAAATCAGGTATACAAAACATCAAACTAAACCAATAAATTATGAATAGAGTGTTATTTTTAATATCAATTATTTTTTTACTGAATGGGTGTGCCGAGACATTAGCATTTCTAGGCGGTACAGTTGGTAGCGCATCAAGTGGAAAAATTGTTCAATCTTCTTTAAATACTGCAATAAGTTACGGAGTTAAAAAGCAAACAGGAAAGTCTCCTTTGGAACACGCCATTGCATATGCGGAAGAAAAAAATCCTGAGAGAAAAAAAGAAAAATGCATTTCTTTTATTGAACGAACAAAGTCTGAATTTTGTACTATTGTAAAAAAACAAATATCACTAAAAAATACTAAATTGGCAAAGAAGACATCAGAAATTGTGCAAAAACTTCCTAAAATAAATAAAACAAAAGAAACATCTCAAATTGAAAATATAGCAAAGAAATCAGCTATCTATAAAAGACGGTAAACCTAAATTCTTCCACCCTGGACTTTGACCATTTCCACTAAAACCATCCGAAATATTTAAGGTAGAATATCCCTCAGCTTCTAAAATATTAGCTGCTATCATAGATCTACCCCCAGCAGCACACATCACTAAAATTTTTTTATCTTTATGAATTTTTTTTTTAACATTTTCTACAAAATTTGGATCTGGTACTTGCCAATTAGATAAGTCATGACTTACTGTAATAAAATAAGTTTTAGATTTAAAATCTTCTGCCTTAGGTCTACCTAAAGATTTCCATTCATTTTCAGTTCTCACATCAAGTAAAACTACATTGGAGTTTTCCTCAATAAACTTTTTTATTTCTGATGATTTAATTTGTTTTACCATTTTTTTAACTTGCCCCACTTATTGGGTGGGGCAAATATAATTTAAGCTGCTAGAGCCTGCTTGATGTCTGCAATAATATCATCTGGATGTTCAATACCAATTGACAGTCTTACGTAGCCTGGTGTTACACCTGCTGCAGCCAACGCTGCATCATCTAATTGACTGTGCGTTGTAGTAGCTGGATGAATTGCTAGACTTCTAGCATCACCAATATTAGCAACGTGATATAACATTTTTAAGTTATCGATGAATTTAGCTCCAGCTTCTTTTGTACCCACATCCATCCCAACTAAAGAACCATAACCACCTTGCATGTATTTTTTAGCTCTTTCTTTAATTTCCCCTTGATGATTTGTAGGGTAAATAACATTCTTAACTTTCTTTTGTGTTTCTAAGAACGACACAACTTTTTCTGCATTACTGCAGTGTTGTTTCATTCTAAGAGCAACAGTTTCCAAACCTTGAATGATTTGGAAAGCATTAAATGGACTTAAAGGAGCACCTAAGTCTCTTAATAAAACCACTCTAGCTCTGATTACAAAGGGAATGTTAGCTCCTGTTAATTGAGGAACTGCGTCTGCCCAAACTGCACCACCATAACTTTGATCTGGTTCGTTCATTAACGGTTGTCTTTTTCTGTCTTTAATCCAGTCAAAGTTTCCACCATCAACAATTATTCCACCAATCGAAGTTCCGTGACCACCAATATACTTTGTCAAAGAGTGCATTACGATTGCAGCTCCATGAGCTAAAGGTTTACAAATCACTGGTGAAGCTGTGTTATCGATGATTAAAGGAATACCTTTTTTTCTACCGATATCAGAAACTTCTTTAATTGGAAAAACACGTAGATATGGATTTGGACAAGATTCACCGTAGTAAGCCCTTGTTTTATCATCAGTTAACTTCTCAAAATTTTTAGGATCTGCAGGATCTGCAAATCTAACTTCAATACCTTGCTGTCTTAACGTATTTTTGAACAAGTTTACTGTACCTCCGTATAAGTCAGTTGAAGCAACAACATTATCGCCTGCTTGCGCTAAGTTTTGAATGCAAAAAGCAGAAGCTGCTTGACCGGATCCTACAGCACATGCTGCAACACCACCCTCAAGAGCTGCTACTCTTTTTTCAAGAACATCAACTGTTGGATTCATTATACGTGTATAAATATTACCGAACTCTTTAAGACCAAATAAATTTGCAGCAGTTTCTGCATTTTTAAATTGATAAGAAGTGGTTTGGTAAATCGGAACTGCTACAGACGTAGTTGTAGGATCACTTCTGTAATCGCCACCATGTAAGCCAATAGTTTCCGGATGTTTAAAATCAGCCATTGATTTTACCCCTTACTGTTTCGTTCATTTTTTTCTCCATTTTTTGGAGAAGTATGAACGAATTTAATTCTGTTCACCTTCTCCTTTTTAGTACTTCGGCATATGCCAGGCGTACAATATGGTTCAAATACCCGGTTTAATTCTAGATCATCCAAAAAAAAACCACCGGCTAAAGCGGTGGTCATTTGACTTGAACGCTTTAGCAGGATTTATATAGCGCCCGCAAGTTGCCTTAACTCGGCGCTAATTAATATTATCAATATTGCTTATTTACTGTCAATGACTATTTTTAAGTGTTTTAAGCTCTAAAACATTACCGTGTGGATCTTTTATAAAGAAAGTTTCCTGTTGCTCTGTTTTACCCTCAAAACGTGTGTAGGGTTTATCCAAATAATCAATTTTATTTTTTTCTATATTTGCTTTAATTTTTTCAAACACTTGTGGATCTAAGTGAACTCCAAAATGAGGCACCGGAACAGTTCCCATATCAACAGCATGTATTTCTGAAGGAAGTTTCATATCGGTTTTATGCAGCGTTAGTTCATTACCCCAAAAATCAACATCGATCCATTTTCCTTCTTCTCGGTTACCCAATTTACATTCTAGAATTTTTTCATAAAATTGGACTGAATCGGTTAAATTACCTGCCGGTACTGCTAAATGAAATGGTCTACTCATGCGACTTATATATATAGTCCTTTTAATTTTGCAAGCAGACATTATATACATATAGGTATGAACGATTTTTTAGAGTCTATAAAAAAAAGGGATCCTGCGGCAAAATCTATACTGAGTATCATTCTCACGTATCCGGGAGTTAAGGCAGTTTTCTTTCATCAAATATCAAACTTTTTTTATAAAGCTGGATTTGATTTTATAGCTAGAATTATTTCACAAACATTAAGATTTTTTACTGGTATTGAAATTCATCCTGGAGCCAAAATAGGTAAAAATTTATTTATTGATCACGGCATGGGTGTAGTGATTGGCGAGACTTCTGAAATAGGAGATAACGTAACTATTTATCACGCAGTAACATTAGGAGGAAGTTCTCCAAGCATAGATAGTGAGAGACAGCGCCACGAAAAAAGACATCCTACAATAGGAAACGACGTTGTTATCGGTTCTGGTGCACAAATTATTGGACCAGTTAAAGTGGGTAACCGGGCAAGAATTGCTGCTAATGCAGTTGTAGTTAAAGACGTACCTGAAAGCGCGACAATGGTTGGTATACCTGCTAAAGCAGTGAAGTTAGAAAACAAAGGTAAATTCAGACCTTACGGTGTT
>VMHT01068792.1_pt1 | contig 11974 bp, 11 predicted proteins | sample 4693611 | NCBI WGS metagenome assembly VMHT01 (sample SAMN12280063, study PRJNA550983) | marine metagenome | isolation source: seawater sampled from same location over 5 years 0.02-0.2 micron viral filtrate | place: USA: collected off the coast of southern California halfway between the port... ...
AATAGCTCGCCGGGTTCATTGCGTCGCATTAATTATTTTGAGGAAGCCGCTATAGATATTGGGGTTATTAATACCTCAAGTATTGCGGTGAACCGGGCGGTGTTTGATGTACTGGGAGGATTCTCGGATCATCGATATGGCGAAGATCTGGAATACTGGGCGCGTGTGGCGCTGGAATATCCTGTAGCCAAGTCAGACCGGTGCACCGTCGTATATTTCCGTGGCAATGGCGGTGCGATGGAGGCCATGGCAAAGACCGCACCGTCGGAAGTGCCGCCGCCGACAAGCCTGGTCGACGTCAGCCCCTCTGTGGCTATGCTGTCTGTTCGCCTGAATGGCCTTTCCCACCAATCTGCGCTTCGTATGTCGGTGGTTAGATACATTAATTCCCGACTCGTTCAGGGAATGCGCGGGTCATTCATTCGCGGTGATATGCCCAGCATGAAGGCGTTGCGCGCGCTTTGTCTTCCCCCACTGACGGGATGGCGGCAGCGTGGCTGGTGGCTGTTGACGGGACTTCCGTCCGTGGTCCTATCCTCAGTGTCCCGATTGCGTGCGCTTTTCAAGAAAACGTATCTCAAATTCAAAGGATAACGCCTTGCCGGTTTGTATCTATTCACCCAGCGAGAATATCTGGGGTGGCGGCCAGATCTACATTGACAATCTGTGTCGGTATCTAAATGATCACGGTGTGACGGCAGTGATTGCCTCTTCCGAGCCGCAGCAGTTCTCCGCTCCCGCCATACGGATGCCGTCGGTCGCCAACAAGAAACGTCGACTCACTTCAGCGCCAGCCCTGGCAAGAAGTCTAAAAAAAAATGGGGTCCGGGTTATCGTGCTGAACGATCTGTCATCCCTTTGGCTTGCTCCGATTTTTCGTGTTTATGGATTTAAGGTGATCTCTCTACTCCATCTCTACCTGCAGAGGAGAAGCGAGGCCGGCCTCGGCCACGGATGGCTGGAATTTCATATACTGCAGATGGCAAGCCGTTTCGCTCATCGAATATACAGTGTAAACAAAGATAACCAGAAGTCATTCCCGGTTCCGGTGGAATTCGTTGGTAATTTCATCTCGTCCTGGTTTTTCGAGGCGCCGGCTTCCGACGAGAAGCGTTACGACTTGGGCCTGGTTGCCCGGCTGTCAGTCGAGAAGAATGTCCCGTTGTTCGTCCATCTCGTGTCGAAGTTAAACGAGCTTTCCGAGCGGCCGATCAGGGCGCTTATCGTTGGTAAGGGCGAGGAAGAGCCATTGGTGCGGCGCGAGATTGAGCGATTAGGGATGGTTGATTTGATTGAGCTGCGCCCATGGGTGAATCGTTCAGATCTGCCGGGCATCTTCGATCAGTTCAAGTGTTTCGCTATCACCAGCCATCACGAAGGTTTTGCGACGACATTGCTGGAAGCCCATGCTCGTGGGGTGCCGGCGATTACCACGCGGAGTGCTGGGTTTTGTCCTGAATTTGTTGAGGGAGTTAACCCCGTTACCGGTATAGCCTTTGCCCCTCAAGAGGTGGATTCGGAGACGTTCATTTGTAGTCTGATCAACTTGATCGAGGACAGTGCCTCATATCACAAAGCCTGCTGTAATAAAGCGGAGCAATTTACCGAAGACAGAGTGCTTGGGCGTATCCAGGCTGGAATTGAATCATTGATCGGGGCGCGTGCTACTAAGGCTTTAGAATGAAAGTGCTACTCGTGATAACCAGCCTGGGGGTCGGTGGCGCGGAACGCTTGATTACTGCTTTGGCGGATCGGTATGCCGCCGCCGGCCACGAAGTGATGCTGGTCCGGTTTCACGGCGAGGCCGAATTACGGCCGAGCGACCCTCGGGTGCGGCTGGAAAATCTGAATATGCGCCGCAGTCCGCTCGGCGTGCTGGTCGCCATGCGGCGTTTACGCCGGTTCGTTCGCGTCTTTGGCCCGGACGTAGTAAACACTCACTTGGTGCATGCCAATCTCCTTACCCGGCTGTTGCGTCTGGTCACCCCGATGCCTCGCTTGGTCTCCAGCGCTCATAATACCAATGAGGAAGGATGTGGGCGTATGCTTGCCTACCGGCTCACCGATCGCCTGGTGGATATCTCCACTAATGTCTCCGAGGAGGCGGTGGCCGCCTTCGTCGCCCAGGGTGCCGTTAAGCCGGATCGTATGCTGCCCATTCACAACGGCATCGACACCGAGAGTTTTGCCTATAGTTCGGCCGCCAGGGCTCAGGTTCGCGCGGAGCTGGGCCTGGAAGAGACCACGCCGTTGCTTATGGCGGTGGGCCGCTTGTGGGAGCCGAAGGATTACCCCAACTTGTTGCGGGCCTTTGCCAGTCTTGACGCCGGTGTAGTGCCGCCGCAGCTGGTGATCGTGGGAGGCGGGCCATTGCGAGACGATTTGGGGACGCTGGCCGATTCGCTGGACGTAGCGGACCGGGTACGATTTCTGGGCGTACGCCATGACGTGCCGGCGTTGATGTCTTCGTGCGATCTGTTCGTACTGTCCTCGGCCTGGGAAGGCTTCGGACTGGTCGTGGCGGAGGCCATGGCCTGCCGGCGGCCGGTGGTGGCCACCGATTGCGGTGGCGTGCGAGAGGTGGTCGGCGATGCGGGTTTCCTGGTGCCGCCGCGGGACGCGCAAGCGCTCACCGAGGCGATGGGTCGAGCCCTGCGCCTGCCCGACGAACAACGCCAGCGCCTCGGCACGGCCGCGCGAGAGCGTGTGGTGGCGCGCTATTCACTGGAGGCGATGGCCCAAAAGTACCTGGCCGTGTACGGCGGCGTTAAGAGAGGGCCTCATGCAGCGGGGTAACATCTGAATCATGTGCGGCATCACTGGCATTTTCCAGGGCGTTCCTTCCGGCGATTCTCACAAGCCTGTCCTGGAACAGATGGCCGATGCCATCGCTCATCGCGGTCCTGATGACTGGGGAGTTTGGGAGGATTCTTCGGTGGGCCTCGGGCTGGGACACAGGCGCCTGTCGATTGTCGATCTGTCGCCGGCGGGCCATCAGCCCATGCTCTCCGATTGTGGGCGCTTTGTACAGGCGTTTAACGGTGAGATCTACAACCACAATGCGCTTCGTAGCGAGCTGGAGCTTTCCGGCGGCCCATCAATAGCCTGGAAAGGGCACTCAGACACGGAAACCTTGCTTCGTGCGTTCACTGTATGGGGGGTTGAGAAAACCCTTCAAATGGCCACCGGTATGTTTGCCATTGCCCTGTGGGACCGCGAAGAACAAACGCTTACCCTGGCCCGGGACCGATTCGGGGAGAAGCCGCTCTATTATGGTTTGGTGGCAGGCGCACTGGTATTTGGTTCCGAGCTAAAAGCGCTGCAGCGGGCACCGGGGTGGAAGGGAGAGTTGGCGCCCGATGTATTGGAGAACTACCTCCGCTTTGGTTGCGTTGGTGGGCAGGCGAGCATTTTCAAGGATGTACTGAAGCTTCCGCCCGGCGGTTTGCTGAACGTTTCCGTTTCGGACGTCCGTAACGGCGCTCTGCCGCCGGTGCGGAGGTGGTGGTCTCCCGTCGAGGCGGCACGTAATGCGCTGGAAGGTCGCTACAACAACCCCGAAACCGCACTGGACAATATCGAGAAGGCGTTGGCTGCGTCGGTCGACCGGCAGATGGCGGCGGATGTGCCACTTGGGGCCTTTCTTTCCGGTGGGATAGACAGCTCGCTCGTTGCGGCGCTGATGCAGAGTCAGAGCAGCCAGAAGGTCCGAACCTTTTCGGTGGGTTTTGATGACCCTCGTTATGATGAGTCCGGGCACGCCGCAATGGTAGCAGCCCATCTCGGAACGGAGCATACAACGCTCCGGGCTACTTCGCGGATGGCGTTGGACCTCATTCCCAGGCTGCCTGAGTTATACGATGAACCGTTTGCCGATTCCTCCCAGTTGCCTACCTGTCTGATATCCGCTCTCACCCGGCAGCATGTTACGGTCGCCTTGAGTGGTGATGGCGGCGATGAACTGTTTGGTGGTTATAACCGCTATGTCTGGTTGCCCAGAGTATGGAGTAAGCTGAGCCGGATGCCCCTGCCAATGCGGCAAGCGTTGGGGCGCATGCTGAAAGTTATACCTTCGTCTGGATACGATCGTATGATGGCCGTGGGCGGTAAGGCATTGCCTTCCCGGTACCGGATTCGTACTTTTGGTGAGAAGCTCTACAAGCTGGCGGATGTGCTCGCCTGCAGCTCGGACCGGGCCCTTTATGGTGGCCTGGCCTCTATGAATCGCGCCCCTGAGCAGCTGTTAAAGCCTGACTGGCGGTCTGGAAAGTCCGTTGAGGACTTGTATCCAGCCCTGGCAGGATTTAATCAGGTGGAATGGATGATGTTGATGGATACCCTCAATTTCATGGTGGATGACGTCCTGGTGAAAGTCGACCGCGCCAGCATGGCGAGCAGTCTTGAGGTGCGGGCTCCATTTCTTGATCCGGGCGTTTATGCCGCTGCGTGGCAGTTGCCGTTGGATATGCGGGTACGTAATGGCGAGGGCAAGTGGGCTTTGCGCCAGATACTCTATCGGCATGTACCGAGAGAGCTGATTGAGCGGCCCAAGATGGGTTTCGCGGTGCCTTTGGACGCTTGGCTTCGTGGCCCTCTTAGGGAGTGGACTGAAGACCTGCTGTCCTCGAGTAGCCTAGCTGATCTGCCGATGCTGAACGCTGGCCGAGTGCGTCGCTTATGGGCGGCGCACTTGAAAGGAGGAAGACATTACGCCCAGCAGCTATGGGCGGTGCTCCAGGTTCTGGCTTGGCAAAGACGTTGGCGACCTAGTTTACCTTAACCGTTTTCTAACTATTTGAAAGTCTATAAGAGCTTTATAATATTCATGCTTCCTTACTGGATACTCTATTTAATTCCGGCGCTTGGTGTGCTGTCCGGGCAGCGCATGGCACCTGCTTCACAGCGAGCAGTGTGGTGGCTGCTGGGAGCAATATTCGCGCTGGCTATTGGATTGCGGCATCAAGTTGGTGGCGACTGGGGTGCTTATCTCCGCTACCTCGAGCAAGCCTCTCGGATGACGTTGCCTCAGGTATTTTTGCAAGGCGATCCTGGCTACTACCTTATAAATTGGTTAGTGGTAGGGGTAGGCGGTAATATTTACGCTGTTAACCTCGTTTGCGGGGCTATACTAATGGTGGGCGTGGTAATGTTTGCTCGTCGGCAGCCGATCCCGTCCTTGGCTCTTTTGGTAGCGGTTCCGTATCTGATTACCGTAGTGGGTATGGGCTATAGCCGTCAGGCCGTCGCTCTTGGGTTTATTTTGCTGGGCCTGGTGGCCCTTTCCAATGGTGGAATGCGGCGGTTTGCCATCTTGGTGCTGATTGGTGCGGCGTTTCACAAGTCGGCGGTGCTGATGTTGCCGGTTGCCGCATTGGCTTCCAGTCGTAAGCGTGTCTGGAATCTTTTTTGGGTTGGTATTATCTCGCTGATTGGCGGTTATCTGTTTCTTTTCGATTCTGTTGATACGCTCTGGCAGAATTATGTGGAGGCCGACTATCACTCTGAGGGCGGGCTTATTCGCGTGCTCATGAATGCGGTCCCGGCAGCGGTATACTTATTAGTCCATCGTAAGCTCTCGCTCGGAGAGGATGCTCGCCGGCTTTGGTGGTGGATGTCGATATTTGCTTTGGCATGTATCCCGCTGGTCTTGATCTCTTCCACGGCAACTGATCGCGTCGCGCTGTATCTTATCCCCCTTCAGCTTTTTGTCTTTTCCCGGCTGCACTTAATCACTAATGATACCCTTGTTCGGGCTTATATCGTTTGGGGCGTGGTCGCCTACTATACCGCTGTGCTGGCGGTTTGGCTTTTTTTCGCTACTCACGCTCATGCCTGGCTCCCTTACCAAATGTACCCCTTCGCCTCTTAATGCAGCCCATCGTTCTTGTCTCGAACACCTCTTGGTATCTCTACAATTTCCGGCGCGGCACTATCGCCGCGCTGGTGGCGACAGGGCGGCCGGTTGTGGCTATGGCGCCGCCGGATCGCTATGCCACCAAGCTGGTGGAGGAGCTGGGCGTTTCGTTTGTGCCGCTGAGGCTGGAGGGTAAGGGCACCCGATTGGTCGGCGAGGCGCGTAGTGTGCTCAACTTGTTTGGGGCTTTGCGGCGTTTACGGCCTGCGTTCGTGTTCAATTTCACCGTTAAGGCCAATATCTACTCCGGACTGGCTTGCCGTCTGCTTGGTATTCCTTACTCTAATAATGTCTCGGGCCTCGGTACGGCCTTTATCCACGACTCCTGGTTGTATCGCCGGGTGCGGTCGCTGTACGGCTTTGTGAACCGTGGGGCGCGCTGTGTGTTTTTCCAGAACCAGGAGGACATGGCGCTGTTTCGCGATCGCGGCCTTTTGAAGGGTACGCCCACGGTGCTGTTGCCTGGCTCAGGGATGGATACCGCCCGGTTTGCCTTTCAGGCGCTGCCGGAGGGTGTCGACTTCACCTTTGTGATGGTGGCCCGCTTGATCGCGGACAAGGGCATTCGTGAATACGTGGCGGCGGCGGAGCGCGTTGCGCGTACCCATCCGGGCACCCGTTTTGTGTTGATCGGCCCCCAGGGGGTGAGCAATAGTAGCGCCATTGATGACGCTGAGGTTGCCGAATGGCGGCGCACTGGCGTGGTGGAATATGTGGGTGAGCAGGACGATGTGCGCCCCTGGCTGGCGAAGAGCCATGTGCTGGTGCTGCCTTCCTATCGGGAGGGTATGCCGCGTACCGTGCTGGAGGCCGCCTCCATGGGGCGGCCGGCCATCGTCACGGACGTGCCCGGTTGCCGCCAGGCGGTGGTGGACGGCGACACCGGCTGGCTGTGTCAGGTGCGGGACCCTGAGTCTTTGGCTGCGTGCATGACCGCCTGCCTGGATATGAGTTATGACCAGTTGGCGGAGGCGGGCAGGGCGGCGCGCCGGCGTATTGAGAATGAATTTGACGAACGGATCGTGATCCAGGCGGCGCTGGATTGTCTTGATCGTGCCGTCCCGTAACCGAGTTTTAGATGTTCGAGTCATTGTTTGACCGTATTGCCAACGAAGGCACCTCGGAGCTGTTCTTCCTGCTCACCGGTTCTGTGATTCTGCTTTGTATCCAGCAGGTGTATCTCGGTACACGCCGCGCCTTGTTCCGCAGAAAGGTGCGCTCCGAAATCTCAGCTTATCGTCAGCGTAAGGACGCCATTAATGTGGTGGACCTGGCCACCGGTGATCCCGAGTTCGCCAAGCGGAATATATTCTCCAGGGATGTTTCCCACTTCGGCGAGAAGCAGTGTCTCTATATCGATATGCCCCCCCGCCTGAAGGCCGCTCTCAGGGAGAAGGAAAAGCAGAGGGGCTATATGGACTCTCAATGTACGGCGTTCCACGAAGATCGTTCCTTCGACGACGGCCGCACGTTCGAGGACCTCGCCGAAATGACCGGGATCGCCGCGCTGCCTGAGCTCATCGACAAGCATCGCACCCTCGTCGGCGAGAAGTTCGTAAGCAATGCGGACGGCATGATTTTCAACGGCAAGAAGTATGGTGTGTATAACCTGCGCTTCACCCGCTTTGGTGAGGAGGAAAGCCCCGGCGTCGAGGTGGATCTGTTCGAGACGGACTATTTCACCCATAAGGTATTCCGGTCGATCTACCATGAGCTTAAGAGCGAGGGTCATGAGATCGCCAGAGCCAACGCGGATACCTTCTTGAAATATCGGCCTTTTTTCACCTCTTTCGGGGTGAACTGCCTTGTGATCTGTGATGGCGGCAGAGGCAAGGAAGTGGTCCTCAGCAAGCGCTCGGCCAGAGTGGCGGGCGGGCGCTCCCTCTACCACATTACCATGAACGAGGGGCTCTCCAGGACCGATAAGGACCCCTTCGGAAAGGTCGACATCGAGCTGTGTTTCAAGCGTGGTTTGCTGGAAGAGCTGGGCATTGACGAGAATATCTACCAGCTTTCGGTGAAATCGGCCTTTTATGACTTCTTCCTGGAGAAGAACAACTTCGAAATCGGTGTTTCCTCGGTTTTTGAGCTTGAACTCGATTTTGAGAAAGATATCGCCCCGTTGATCGCCAGAGACAAGCAGCTGGAGGTCGACTCGTTCTTGTCGCTGCCTATGAGGCCGAAGGACATCAACGCTTTCGTCAGGGACCATGATTTCGTGCCGCACGGGCTCTACGTCTTCGAGCGCGTGCTGCTCAGGAAGGGCGTTCAGCTGCGTCAAAGATGAGTCGTTTCCCTTAAACCGGCATAGGCACCTTTGAGGCCGCTACTCATCGTTGAGTCGCGCCAAGGTACGCTGGAGGGCGGCGGCGGCCCGGTGCGCTTGCTGATAAAGTTGGTCCCAGTCGTCGGGTGGGTGTCCGCTTTCCAGCATCTTTTCGAAGGTCGTGTAGGCGTCGGTGCGGCTGCCATAAGCCCGCTTATGGTGCTCGTCGTTGACCCACGCGTAGATGATCACTTTGGCTTCCGAGTGGAAGCGGAAGAATAGCCGGTACTGCTGAAAGAACTTCGCCCGGAACCAGAACTTCCGTCCATCGCCGAGTGTGTCCCCCTGCCGGTATTTCGGATCGGCGGGGTCCTGCGGAATGTCCGTGAGCGCCAGCTTCAGGATCGCCGCCAGGCGTTTACTGGCGTTCTTCTTTTTGTAGGTGCCTGGGTCTTTGGCTTTGTGCCTCTCGACTTTTTCAGTCAGCTCAAGCACTTCATCCAGAAACAGCGGGTGGGCGAAGATAGCCCACCCGTTAACGACGATACCGCTGGCTTGTGGCACACCTACTCATCCTCGTCAGGAAGTGGGGCGTCGAGATCGACATCAATGTCGCCTACCAGACTCTGAATGCGGTGAACCAGACGTTCATCGATTGCCTGGATCCGCTCCGGATGACGTTGCAGGTCGTCCGCGAGGAAGCTCAGAAAGCCGTCCAGAACCGGGTCCGGCTGTTCCTGCTCTGCACGGGACAGCACGACTTCGCCGTTCGGGCGGACGGTATAGCGGATTTTGGCCCGCTTGGTCAGGTTGAGTGTCCGGCGTACCGCTTCCGGGACGGTGGTCTGGTAGCGGTCGGTGACGGTGGATTCGGCGGTCAGTACGGTGTCCGTCATGGGAACCTCCAATGAGGTTAAATAATATACGGTATAGTAATGCGAATGCATTGTAGGTTCAAGAGCCACAAAAGTGATCCCTTGAACTCCCTGGCTCTGGCCGGCTTTTTGGCCGGCCTGGTCATTCTGCCGCTCGGCTATGCCGCCTTCGCTGCTTTAATTGTGGTGCTGGCTCTACCGGGGGCTTTGCTTCCCCGTGGTGGTGCTCGGTTGTGTCCAGACGACCGCTGGTTCCTGCTGGCGTTGCTGCTGTTCGGGCTGCATCTGGTGCTGGATGCCTGGCGTGGCGGGGTGCCGATGGGCCATCAGACGGCCTTGACGCTGCCCTGGTGGCCGCTGGCGGCGGCGTTGGTGCTCGTGGGCTGGCGGCGGTTTCCGCCGGCGGGCGTGGCGTTGTGGTGGGGCGCGGCGTTCGGCGCTTTGGCGGCCTGCGGCATTGTGCTGGTGCGTTGGCTGGCGCTGGGTGTGGACCGCGTTCACGTGCCGGGCATTAACGCTATTCCGTTTGGCAATCTCTCTCTGATGCTGGGCGTGCTGTCCCTGGTGTGGGCCTTGCGGCGTTCGCAAATGCCGCTGTTGTTCGGCGCGGCGGCGTTGGCCGGGTTGGTGGCTTCACTGCTTTCCGGGACCCGGGGCGGCTGGGTGACGCTGCCTGTGGTGGCAGTGGTTCTGTTCCTTTGTCAGGGCGCGGAGATTCGGCGCCTTTGGTCGGCGTGGTTACTGCCGGCACGGCTTCTGACGGTCGCCGGTGTGGCGTTGTTCGCCGCTTTCGCGGTATGGCAGGTGCTGCCGCGTGCCATGGCCCTGGTTGACGATCTGCGTGGCTATGTTGGCCAGGACGTGACTCACACCTCGGCAGGGTTGCGACTGGATATGTGGCACGCCGCCTGGACGCTGTTTCTTCAGAAGCCGCTGCTGGGCTGGGGTGAGGGCGCCATGATGCCGGAACTCAGGCGTTTGATCGCCGCCGGCGAGCTGAATGAGCAGGCCCGTTACTTCGGCTTTCAATTGCACAGTGATGTGCTGGATACGCTGGCGCGCCGTGGTGTGCTCGGTTTGATCACGTTGCTGCTGATGTACGCGGTGCCACTCGCCGGCTTTGTGCGCCGGCTGAAATGCGCCGATGTCGAGGGCCGGTTTTTTGCGTTGGCGGGCACTTTGGTGGTGCTGATGTTCGCGGGGTTCGGGCTGACTCAGAGCCAGTTCCGCGACGAGCGGAGTTTCGCGGCTTACCTGGTTTTGGTGGTCGCTTGTTGGGTGTTGATGCGGCCCAGGCCGATCGACCCAGTAAAAAGTTGAGTCACTATGATCAGCCTCTCAAGGCCCCGTAATTCCTTGTTCTTAGAAGGTTTGAGCAACTTATACTGATTAAATCTGTATTTTGTTCACGTTTTTATTTTTGTAATATTGACAAATGTAAAATAAGATAGGAGGCCGCAGCACTGCCTTGCTGTTAAGCCTATAGTTCCTTTCTCGCTTGTTTGAGGTTATCGGCATGGATGTCGTTTTATTCGTTCATTTTCCGGCCGTTTTGGCCAGTGTCTGCCTTGCCATACGCTATCTGTTCCCCGTTGCCCGTCGTTACCGCTTCGTCGACATGCCCGATACGCGTAAGCGCCACCGGCGCCCGACGCCGCTGATCGGCGGCTTCGCGGTGCTGATCGGCCTGTTCGTGGCGCTTTCCGTGAGCGGTCTGCTGGCGGAACCCCTCTGGCTGATCTTCTTCGCGGCGGCGTTGACGCTCACCGTGCTCGGCTCGGTGGACGACGTGCTGGATATCAGCCCGCGCCTGCGCTTCGTATTACAGGGGCTGGTGGTGACGGCGGCGCTGTTCGGCGCCGATCTGGCGATCGAGCAGCTGGGGCTGCTGCTTGGCACCGAGACGCTCTATCTGGGCTTCGCGCTGGGGCTGGGCTTCACGGTGGTGTGTGCTCTGGCTTCGATCAACGCCTATAACATGATCGACGGCATCGACGGCCTGGCCGGCTCGGTCACGGCGGCCACCTCGCTGGGCGTGATGGTCTTGTCGCTGATCAGCGGGGCGACAGAGCTGGCTCTGGTGGCCGGCTCCCTGGCGCTGGCCCTGCTGGCGTTCCTGGCCTTCAACCTTGAAATGCCGTTTTTCCGGGGCCGCAAGATTTTCCTGGGCGACGGCGGCAGCACCTTCCTGGGCTTTCTGGTGCTGTGGCTGCTGGTGGTGGCTTCACAGAAGGACATCAGCTTCCGGCCGATCACCGCGGTGTGGCTGGTGGGCCTGCCGATCGTGGACATGCTCACCGTGTTCGCGCGCCGTGCTTTTGCCGGTAAGTCACCGTTCAGCGCCGACCGCACTCACATCCATCATCTGTTGATGGAGAGCGGCATGTCCGCCCGCCAGACGCTGCTGGTGCTGCTCGGCTTCCACGCCAGCCTGGTGGCCTTCGGTGTGGCCGGCGAAATGCTGTACTGGTCCGACCTGATCATGACTCTCGGTGCCATCGGCGCCGGCGCGCTGTACGGCGCGGTCAACATCTCCCTCACCTCCCGGCAGCAGAAAGCCGCCGCCTCCCCTCAGCAGCAGTAACCAGCGCCCCGGGCCGGCCTTAGAGGGTCGGTCTGACGGGCCGCCTACATCGGCTTCCCTCTACGTTTCCATGAGCAAGATGCAATCTTGGATGGGCAGGAATAGCTGGAGCCCGTTTTCTTCGATCCTGATGAATTCGTATTTCTCGTAGAACGCGGCGGCCTGCTGATCCTTGGCATCCACCACCAAACCGCCGATGGCGGTGAAGGTGCGGGAGATGGTCGCCGCGTCGTCGATGGCGGAGAGTAACGCCAGCTCACCGAATCCCTGGCCCTGCACACTCCGATGCGTGGCTAGCCGCGCCATTCTCAGAAAAGGCACAGGATGTGGGTAGT
>VMHT01074125.1_pt1 | contig 11972 bp, 10 predicted proteins | sample 4693611 | NCBI WGS metagenome assembly VMHT01 (sample SAMN12280063, study PRJNA550983) | marine metagenome | isolation source: seawater sampled from same location over 5 years 0.02-0.2 micron viral filtrate | place: USA: collected off the coast of southern California halfway between the port... ...
AAAAAGAAAAAAGAATATAATATTTGTTTTTGCCGTTTTGGTTTATACCTCAACAGAAACATTCCCTCCTTTCAAAATCAGCGTCTTAACATGTCGTGTAAATATCTTCCATAAAAGATTAACAGACGGAGCATCTACATTCGCTGTACCCCCTTGATACTGACAATTAAGACGAGCAGTTTTACCACGACCATCAAATACTGCGTCTTGTCCAATCGCTAATACACGACCAACAATAAAGTTCTTTGCATATTCTTCAAATGAATTAACTGGAATATCAAAAGATAAAAGTGCTTTTTCTAATTCCACCATATAATTCGCGTCTATACCACCACGCTTATCACTAACTTTTTTAGTAGAAATAGGACGCGACGGATACATCTTACCATCGAGGAAGAAGGAATAATTTGTGAGACCATTAGAGCATCCTTCAAGTCCAGCACGGTTACTTCTCATCTCAACATCAATTGTAGATGAAGAACCAGAATCTTTCTGTTGTAGATAAGTTCCAATTGCCCCAGTATTTTCAGCACAAGTATATATTTTACTATCTGTTCCTACGCATAAAACAGATTTTGCCTTTGAATATTCAATATTTAGCGGTATGGTACTTTGTACATCACTTGAAAGAGTGGAGTGTGTCTGAACTCCAACAGATGGAATATCAAAACGGATAACACCACCAGAAGATAATTTATTCATCTGTCCTTGCACATAGTTACCATCTGCCGTAATCTCATGAACAATTAATTCAACATTTGAAACCTCCACAGATGGTGACCATGAGGTAGCATCTTCAAGAGACATTGAATATAAGAAATATTTTCCAGTCGCTGGGTCAATTTCAGTCGCACTCTGTACCCCAACACCACGACCAATAGTTACTTTTAATTTACCATCTGCTTCGGTTTCAATCTTATCAATTACAGCACCATAAGCATCTTTGCCCTCTGAAAGAACAATTTTTGTAAATGTTCCATCTAAATTATCTTTTGCGATGCCAATTTTTTCTCCCAAAACAAAAGGACAATTTTGAGTACAATTGATATTATTATGGGTTTCCAAGAAAATAATGGTTTGTTCTTTTCCATTTCCCGCTTCCCATTTAGTATCTTTCGCACCAGCACCATTAAACATAGGATTCAATCTTAAACGACGCGTTAGACATACGCCGTCAAGTTGTCTTAAAAGATTTCTAATTGGTGCCATTACGAGTTCAATATAGATACCATTTGTAAGAGCATTTGGGAATACCTTACTATTTTCAGCGAACATACCAGAATGGAGAGGGAGTGTTAATTTTGCTGGGATGAAATCACTATCACTCCAATCATTAAGACCATTAGTACTATCAATAGTCGCGGTTCTCGCGGTTGAAGAACCAGAATTAACTGTCTTGAAGAATGGAGAATAAAGAAAATTGTTACCAACTGATTTAGTGGTTCCAATTGTTCCTCTGTTCGCTGGTGTCCAAGTACCACACCCTTCATCTAACGCTCTCTTCCTCTGTTCAACTTCTGATTTAGAATAATCATACTTAACAGAAACATAAGATGGATATTCTGTATTCTCCTCCAATAATGTTTCGCGATTTCCAGCGTAAATACGTACAGAGGAAAATAAACTGGAACCTCCAATCTGGGGATCTAACATAAGACGAGTTGCAAACGATCCTTTGGTGTTATCAATATCCGATTTAATCTGTGCGTTAAATTGTAGGTATGTATCCTTACCAGAGAAATATTTAACCGAAGGAGGAATGTAAATACCTATTGTCTGGTCTTGTGAAAAGTTTAAACCATTTTCCGCACTGATGCGAATATCTGATTGATCAAGTGAAACCTTATTGTCCGCTGTGAAGAACTCTGCCATTTTTATTTATATAATATATTTAAAATATATCATGGATAAAATCTTAAAAAGGGAATAAACCATTTTGGCAAAAACAAATTATTATATTAAAATATAAACCATTTTGGCAAAATATATAATATTGTTATTGCCAAAAAGGTTTAACCCCATGTGATCCATTTATTTAAATCTCGTTCTTCCTTTCTCTTGACATACTCTAATATTTCTTTAACATCATTTTTTAATTCCTTCACAATAAGTGATATTTCTTTAACATCCTTATCCAATTTTATTAAAGATTGTCTATTAGTTTCAGTCGCTATCCTCTTCTGTTTTAATTCTTCTAAATATCTTCCTTGACTTATATAACTCATTTGAAGTATGTATATATAAAAATATTATATATGTTATATTTAAAATGGAACAACCAAGCGAATATGTTGATACTGAAATAATTGAATGCAATAACTTATCATCAGTACAGAGATTGGGTGGAAATAAAAATAGTAATAGTGTATTCACTAATCGTCTTGGTAAAAATCTTAATTTAAAAAGAGGTGATAAAATTACATTACAACAATGTTTTATAAATGAGAGAGGATGTGGTGTTCCAAATGCTGTTGAATTAGAAGGTAATAATTTAAATACAAAAAAGACATATTATTATACAGACATTAAAAGTTATGGTTCTGTTTCATATGCCGATATGAATAAAATGGATCTTGCTGAATACCAGACCGCAACACTCACACCAAAAATAAAAGAATTAAAAGATAATGAATTAAATATTGAAATGAACTTTTATACCAATACAAATGGAGAGGGATATTATTTTTTACCAAGAAGGTTTGCCACTAATGGTGTAGCAAGATACACACTGAAATCTGGTGAAGCAGAAAATCAATTTTTAAGAAATCAAGTCAATAATACTCATGAATATTGGACTGGAAATGACACAACTGATTCTGGTAGAGTATTTTATGAGAGAGGTAGTGAGCATCTTGCCGATTTATATTCTGTGTGTTTAAATGATATGTTACTATATACAGATACATCCACCGCTGGTAAGTACGGATACTTCAAACCATTAAGTGATGGTGGTAGATTAACCATTATGGTTAGAGACCAATGGATACAGAATTACACATTTAATGCTGATGCTAAAAAATATTGGGATGATTTACCAGCGGTAAGAGATCCAGCAATGGGAAAATATCATATATATCAAGACTTGTTAGAGATTGAAATACCTACTGGTTACAATTCACCACAGAATATAGCGGAATTGGTAACAGAAAAATTACAAGAAGCACGACCACCAGAACCATATTATCTTGATGATAAAGGAAATCCAGTATCAAATCAAGAATGGGTTACATTATATTCAACAAAATCATATAAACCTTTTAATTGTGCGAGTTTTGCATGTAATGTAGCAACAAACTTTTCACAATATCAAGATAATACATCTCATACAATAGATGCTATGAATTATGATGCGTCATATCAATATATAGGAGTAAAGAGACCAGATCTATTTACATTAGGAAGATTAATTGATTTGGATGTTGATGGGAACCAAGAGGCAAATTATATAAAGAATGATATTGATAGTACCGTAGCAAATGGAAGAGAAAGTAAAATTGTAACAAGTTATGAATATACAGAACCTAATTTACAGAAATTAAGTAAATTGTTTATTGCACAAGGACAATACCCAGAATTATTTAATGGTAATGATATTTTCTTTGGTGTCCGTGGATCACCAGATGTGGAGTTTGCCAATTCAAGATTTTTACATATCAATCGTTATGATGATGCGACTGGTAATATAGAAACTAAATTGGGATATGACAATTATGTAGATAAAGGAGCGAACAGAAACTCAATGCCTTTGTTTTTCTTTTATGATAAAACCTATGAAGGTAAGAGTACAGAAGGAACTTCAACCGCAAGATTATCATATGGTTTCGCAACAAAGACATTACTGCCAGATAATAAATATTATATTACATTACATCCAGAATTATTCAATGGTGGTATAAGACCATATGTTTTTCAATTCCAACCAGCAATCACAAAGGATACAAGACAGATTGGATGGGATTGGCATTTCAACGCATATTCAACAATAGCAGTTCAGTTGTGGTCTGGATATACAAACTTCACATATGATGATTCATATAATTTTGGTATTGCTGATCGTGTTAATAGTGCTGGGGAAAATGTTTTTAGATATAACAATCCAAATAATACTGGGGAACTAATATCAAAAGTATATCTTGGAGCAAATAATGCATCTTTGATATATGATGCAAATGGACATTTTGCTTTTAGTTCGTTGCATACTGCGGAGAATGTAGGACAATCTTATAATGCTGGTTCAAATAAAACAACAAATCCTATATTGGAAAATGCTGGGGATGAATGTTATAAGATAAATAAAAAATTAGAATTATGGTCTTGGACACCAGAGATGAGACCATATAGTTTTGATAGTGATGCTTATGGTGTGGTTACTGGTGCTTTGACTCTTGGTGACACCGAGCAGATATGGTTTGATGATTATGATACAGCAGAAGGCAGACCTCATTGGACAATGTCAGAGATTGGTGGTCATAATAATACTACTGGTAAAGTTGGTTGGGGTGCTATAAAATATGAACCTAATAATCCAGCATTAAGTGTGTATGATATTATAGATTGTGATTGTGGAATAATATTAAACTTGGGAGATACTTATACAGAAGATACATTTGGTGATGGATTACTTGGGATCATGGGATTTTCATACGAACAATTTAATCCAACCAACATCGATAGTACCAATAATATTATAACTCGTATAACAACAGAGAATGAGAATAAATTAAAATATGTTACCACAAACTCACAACTGGTAGAAACAGAAACCAAAAACTTTGTTGTGAATACATTTGGTGCTGTGCAATATACAAATCAAGTTCCATCTCCTATGATGTATGAAGGATGGATTAATCAAACGAAAGGAAATAAAAAAGATGGTGCGTCACCACCAGTAAATGAGGGAACTGGTGAAGCGTTGAGGGTTAGTGCGTACTCATTATTCCCAGTGATAGTGGAACAGACTACATCTATTACAATTAAAGCAACAAGGTTACCAAGAAGAATGATAAGACCTTATTATTGTATAAGGAGTGATTTATTATTATCAGCATCTAATTCTTTCATAGGTGGTAGGGATGGTAATGCTGTCCTCCCTATAATTGGTTTAGTTAATAAGGAGAATGGATTTGGAGACTACTTTTTCTCTGGTGAGACTGGTACTCAATTCACAATCACAAAAGATAATTCAGTTTGCGAAATTACTACGAGCATAACAAACCCAGATCAGTCATTAGCAAATGTGGATGATGGTTGCTGTATAGTTTATAAGATAGAACGAAATAGAATATTAGATAATTCAATAATTCAAGAATTAATACAAGCATCACAGACCAAATCTAAATAAATGTCACTATTATCATGTTAAAATGCCTATAAATCTAATATAATGCCTATATTTCATTAGTTTTGTGTCATTTATACCCTTATTACGATATAAAATTATAATTTTATTAACCACAGAGGCATAATATTAGATTTATACCCTATTTTAGACCATATTATGACATAATAATAGATTTATACCCTATTTCTATGTTTTTCAATGGATTTATTATCTTAAATATTAATATATATGTTACATTATAATAAACTATTAATGATTGGACACCTACCCATCCCAGATGACATCTCACATAAAATAAAAATGGAATATAAGTATTCACACCTACAAAAAAAATATGACAATGATAAAATAAAACTTATCCAACATCTGAATTACTACATATTTTTAAATTATAAAATAAATAATAAACATAAACGAGAGGATAGTATTTTAAAAACAATTAAGTTCTTTGGTTAAACCATTTTGGCAATAACAAATATTTATATTTTTTTTTTAATTATAAACCCTTTTGGCATCCTATATAATATTGTTATTGCCAAAAAGGTTTAATCCCATTTATCTTCATCTGAATCATCTGAAAAATCAAATGCATTAATTATATCTTCAACATAGTACTCATCCACTTCTGCCACATTAATACTTTGATAATTTGAAACTATCTCATCAAAGAATAATAATAATATATCATTATGTTTTCTTAATAACTCCCTTATCATTTCAACTTCAACAACATTCTCAATATCTAATTCACAATTCATTTATATTATACATATATTTTATTTATAATAGAACAACATTCCTTCTGCTATTTTTACATTCTCTTCTTCTTCTTCATTATCTTCATTATCATCTATAAATAATTCTAAACTTTGTCTAATATATTCTCTTTGTTGTGGTGTATAACCAGTAAATCTTTTATTTTTAGTTATGTTAGTCCATATATTTCGGAGTATTCTTCCTTGTTTCTTCAATTCTTTCGTAGGATCAAGGACACCATCAATCGCTTCTTTTGTTGTCATATATAATTCTGAAACCGCCATATCCACTACTTTTTTTTCTTTATCAGTAAGTGTTTTATCAATACCTTTGGTTATTTTTTTAACAGTCTTCGGTATTTTTTGTTTTGCTATTTCTTCATATAATGCAATTTTAAGATTCACCAAAGCGTCCGTGATCTTCCAATTATTAGTAGTATTACCTCCTCGTTTTTGAATCATAAAATTAATCAAATCTGTTCTTGTCGCACCATGTTCATTGTATTTAGGTTTAAGAACATCTGCAAGTTGTTCCCATGCATATCTACTCATACCCCTCATAAGTTCAATATACTTACTACCCAATTCTTTTGTGAGATTTTTAGTCATATCATCAAAGACTTCCGCACCAGATTTACTTAATGTTTTCAATCTTAAATCCAAATGAAATAAACTCCACATCTGACAATACCCCCCTTGTTCTGTAATCACTACACCCTCAAACGCCCTACTACTACTACTATGTCTTTCATTTTGGTATGAATCTATTTGACTATTTAATTTTGGTGTAGGGCATGTATCCGCTGGTTTAAGATATTTTAATTTAGGTATTTTACCATCTATCTTTGTTCCGATAGTTTTTAATTCTGTATTGATCGCGGTAATCGCTGGGGACAAATTAACTTGTGGTGGTACAAAATATGTATATGAAGGTTTATTTTTTCTGGCACCGATGAGTTGTCCTTGATACTGGGCACCATGAGGTTCAAAATGTTCTGCTTCCATTCTTAAAGGATTTAATAATAACATATTTGCATGAGTACTCGTGCCATCACCACTTCCTATAATAGAAATATCAATAGGTAAAGCAAGGTCATTTTCAGCACATTTCAAAAATTGTTCAGCGATTCCACGAGCATTCTTTTTTATCCAATCAGTCGGTTTGCATTCCCAAGCACTTTTCATTTCCCCAGTTTTTTCTGGTTCGCTTCCTCCTTCTTTTATTTCTTCTTTTTTCCCTATATATCTACACATCGTTTTATTCAAATCCCTATTCAAGTCACGATTTAAGAGACAATTACTTTTATTATCTTTTAATATATATAAAAACATAATATCAGAAACATCACTAATAGAACTCCATGGATAAAATATATCAGACCTTTTCTCTACCAGATTTTTATAAACTTCTGATGGTGGTATATTTCTAATATCATTATATTTAGAGACATCAAGAGGATAATTACTTTTCGTAACCTTTATGATTTTATAACTCTTATCGATCTTGGGAGGTTTTTTATCTTTATCTATCACGACTGGTTTAGGTGTTTGTGATGGTAGAGAGAACTTACCTTCTCCTCGTTTTACTGGTTTCTTTACAATCTTTAAATCCTTGGGTGTATCTTGTACATCTCCTCCCATATTTTTAATTGCCTTCGTATTACCAATTGCTTTTCTAACTGGTATTTTTTGTATATCTGTTTTAGAGGGTTTCTGTGTCTTTCCTAATTCTCTCCTCTTGGGTTTAGGTTTATCAACTACTGGTTTCTTTTTTACAACTGGTTTTACAACTGGTTTAGGTTTAACAACTACTGGTTTCTTTTTTACATCTGGTTTTCCTTTCTGAAACTTTTTTACTGCTTCTACCTTTGCGTCTCGTAATTCTTTTTTCTTTTTCTTGTCTCGTTCGTCCTTCGCTTCTTGTCGCTTCTGTTTTTGTAACGCAGTGAGTTCAACCTTCTTTGGTACATCTGCCATGGATATTTTTTTTGGTAAGGTTTTCATAGTTAAAAATAAAGATTGTTTTTTATGATTGACATTATAACCATTATCATTAATTAATTTAACTATTTGTGGTTGTGTAGCACCAGATGGAACTTTTATCGTATATAACTTGTTATGTGCTTTAATTAATTTACGAAGTTCAGCACTCGTAAGTTGTCCTTTCAATTTCCCAGTTTTGTACGGCATCTTTATTATATATTATAAAATAAATATCTATGTATATATTACAAATAGGATGCCAAAGAATAATACAATTATTGACAAATCCCATAGCAAGAAAGAACTTCTACATATTATTAATTATTTCAACATTCCTACTGGATTATCGCAAAAGAATAATAAATATGAAATCGCTACGAACCTATGGGATATTATATCAAAAACCGACTACATACACATACCCAAAGATAATCAGTTCCTAATTGAAAATATACAAGATTTAAGATTATTTTTAAAGAATCAGAATCCAAAGAAAAAATTAAGTGTTAAAGAAAAAGATAATATAAGTTTTAAGACAAAGAAATTAAATCACTATTGCATAAATAATTACTGTATTGAAACAAGTTTTTTTGAAGATCTTATTGATGTATATGATACAGCATCATTTGTATCTTCACATGGTGATTTACCCAGTGTAAGGAAAACATTAAAAGCATTAATGGATGATCCTAAAAAATTATATGATATTGAACCTAAAATATCACCAGAAATAATGAAGGAAATACATATTAAGAAAAAATTAAAGAAGAGATCAAGTATATATAAATGCGATGTTAAGCATGGACATTTTGTAATCAATTTTGATTGATGCGTATTTCTCCCAATATTTTTTTCTATGTTTAAGTATATATAAATGAGTTCATTACAAAACAATAAACAATTTCTTAAAGATCTTGAATTAGGATTAAAAAGTGAAGATAGTTCCATGCCATTCCTCACTGAAATATTTGGTGAATTATGGAATACTGGTACAGATTTAGGTGATAAGTTTAATAAATATGATTTTAGATCAAAGACCTTACCTATTAAAGTTGAATTAAAAACCAGAAGATGTGACTTTGGAGATTATCCAGATCTACAATTTGAACTGGGTAAAATAGAAGATGGTATTAAGTTCTGTAAAGATAATGAAGGTGGTAGATGTTTTTTCATTTGGAGATGCATAGGTAAGAATGGTTCTCATTGGGGTAAAGAAAGATTTTACTGGTGGGAACTTAAAGATGGTGAATGGTTTAAAGGAATGGGTGGAAGAAATGATCGTGGTAGAGATGAATGGAAAATGTTATGTAAAATAAAAAATGAATATATTAATCCTCTTTTTTCACATAGACCGACTTTATAGTTGCAATATCCGTTCCCATTTTATTTGATAATTTCTGTTCTATCTCCTTAACATCTTTTAATAAATGACTCGCTACAATTTTCCTTATGATAGTAGTACTGATATTCTTATTAATATATTTTTTACTCGTCTTTATTAACAATTGCGATATACCATTTCTACTGATAGGAAATAATATATCACCATTACCTAATTTATTTATTCTCATATACATTCTTATTATCTTCTCTAATGGTTTTGAAATATTTATAATCTTTTCCGCGTACTTCTTACTCGTCTTATAATCGTTTAAAATGAACTTGGCATTATTTTTTTCAACTACAAGATAGTTACTATCCTTCTTATCTGTATCACTTAAATTATTATACCCTTTCTTTCCAACTATGATTTTCATTTGTGATAGGTCGTTTCTCATAGGATTTTCAATTAGTATCGATAGTAGGACATAAACCATTAATAATTTCTTTTCTTTCTCTGGTATTGCGTCTTTCTTTTTTAATTTTGGAATATTTAAATCAACTCTGATTTTTTCTACAAATGATAATAACTCATCCATTGAAATAAATGAGTCCTTCTGTTTCTCGGAGATAACGCCGTTTTGTTGATTTTCAAGGTATTTAGAATTGAGTTGGTCTCTTATGGTATTATATTTTTCAATTAATTTTTTATCCTTATCTTGTGCCATGAGTAAAATAATAATTGAATTGTAATAATTTCTCTGGGTTGTAAAATGTCTTTCACTTAATTTTTCTTTAACTTTTTCAATATCTTTAAGAAACCCATAATCATCACTTTCAAATATATTTTTCAATTTGTTAAGGTTACCAACATACATTTTAATTGTGCTATCCTTAATATTGGGTCTGGATTTTTTAATTAATGCAATCAAGTTTTCTGTTTTCATTTATTATAACATTAGATTTTTTTTAATGAAAAATTAATCTAAAAAAAGGGAATATTTTTTTATATAGCAAATGGTCTCAAAATATTTTGAATTTTTTTTAGTTTATGACGATGTTTTTTTATTTATAGGGGTACATAAGGAAAAAGGATTTTAGTAGCAATTTTTTTATCTATTATATGTTAAATGAATACCTACATCCAAGGGGATATACATGAAATAATCAAAACATTTGATAATAATTCAATTGATTTTATATATACTGATCCACCATTTGGAACAACCAAAGCATCGTGGGATAAAGGATTGAATTGGAAAGAATTATTTATAGAAATGTGGAGGGTTTTAAAACCAAATGGTATAATATGTTTATATGCATCCATGCCATTCACATATGAACTTTTAAAATATCAAACACCTAAATATCATTATTCATGGTGTAAGAATAATAAAACTGGTTTCTTTCAAGCAAAATATCAACCATTAAGACAAATGGAAGAGATATTTATTTATTATAAAAAAAGAGGTACATACAATCCACAGATGGTAGGTGATACATATAAACCAAAAAGAAATGTTATGGTAGGTGGAAGGAATGGATATTATGGAGATAAATTAAAAGATAAAAAAAATGAATATGTTTCATCTGATGGAGAAGGTCATACTGGATTATATCCAACAACATTTAAAAATTGGAAAATAAGAAAAGATAATACTGGTATAACTCGTGACGATGAACAAATTGATTATTTCATAAAAACATATAGTAATAAAGGTGATACAATTTTAGATATGACTTGTCATAATAAATATGTAGGAGAAAGATGTAACATTTTAGAAAGAAAATATATTGGTGTTGATATTAATTTACTGGAATAGTACTTCAATTTGACCAGTCGTCTTATCCATGGTGAGGGTTCGGAGAACTTCTAAATATACTAATTGAGTATAGGTTCCATCTGCGAGTCCTTCACCACTACCATTAACACCTCTGGCGTTCATATGAATATCAATACCCTTGGTTCCAATTCTTTCACCACGATTCAAACGGAAACCTTGCCAGAATTGAGATCCACGGAGTCCATCTTGGTTTCTCCCTTCGTAATTTTGTCCCTCACTTGTTCCTTTGAGTAATGCTTCACCAGAGGCACTATATACTTCACGAGGAGTGTGATAATGTCTCTTGTCAGCATCGTATAAATTAAAGAAATGTCTGGCATTATTCTTAACATTGAGAGGATAAAGGAATCTTTCATTAAAGAATAAATTACTTTCAAGAACCCCACTCTGTTTTGCGGTCGGTGTCATCGCCAGTGCTTGGTATTTATTTAGGATTGCTTGTTCTTTATTTCCAGTTGGAGCGTAACACGCAAAACATTTTGTAACAATACGAGAAGCACCACCAATATTTCTCGTATTAGTCTGTGCCGTGTCTTTGGTTAAATCTGCTTTATTTGCGGTAATCGTTTGACGAGATAATGTATAATCAAAATATCCCATCTGTGCTGGTTCAGCGTCCTTCATCTGTTGCATTGACATCTGGGGATAGAAAATGTGATCACTAATTAATTCAACCGAGTTCTGGTCTATAAGGAACTCATTATCATTATCACCATCATCTTTTTTGAT
>VMHT01175969.1_pt1 | contig 11972 bp, 15 predicted proteins | sample 4693611 | NCBI WGS metagenome assembly VMHT01 (sample SAMN12280063, study PRJNA550983) | marine metagenome | isolation source: seawater sampled from same location over 5 years 0.02-0.2 micron viral filtrate | place: USA: collected off the coast of southern California halfway between the port... ...
GCCAAGTTCTATTTTCACAACCACAATGATTACACTTACCTTTATCTCGGTTCCACAATTGTGCTCGTTGTTCACCACTATGATATATTAATAAATATTCAGTTGCACAATCTTCGTGCCAACTCTTTCTTGTATTTATAGTTCCGTCTTCCTTTAATATTACATTACCACACCAACGACAACTACCTTTAGTTTGTGTATAATAACTATCTGGTTTCGGTGGTAAACGAAAGTTTCCGTCCCACTTTTCTTTCTTTTTACCAAATGTTTTCTTGTGTCGAGAACTCCACCTGCTCAACGGCATTAGTTATCCATATCAAATAGTATAACATATATTGCTAACAATAATATTAGAAAAGTAAATGTCCCAACTACAAGTGATATTAAATTAAATAATGTTCCTAACATCTACTTTCTTTTCTTATATTTATTTAAAGTCTTTTTTGGAACTGACCCTAAGTGTGTCATTGGTTTGGTTCCATACTTGGTATTATTACTATTACCTTGTCTTGTTTTCTTTGCTCCATTGGATTGTCTCGTGTTATCCTGCATAGCCATTAAAATACCTCTTTCTTGTTTTTCTATCCAACATATGAATAGTGGTTAATGTATTGACTAACTGATTTTTAGTCATCATAGTAATTTTGTTTTTCTTAAATAATTGTTTTAGATAATTCAATGTAACTGTATAACCTTTTTGTTTATAAGTATCAATACATTGTTTGAAACTATCATTAAAACTTACTTGATTATAATAAACTTTTTGTTGTGGTGTCGGTTCTTTAATCGGTTTAGGTTCAGACATTGTCCACTCTTTTAGATTAGTAGGTGCGGACATCTTACCACCAACCTTAACAGCTCGTCTATCTAATCTATCTAAATTCTTTTTAGTTTCTTGTGATACCGGTTGAACGAAAGCACCAGTCTTGTGTGGATACACAACATGCGCTGAATAAGCTTCTACTGAAGAACAATCAACACATTCACGATAACCAAGATGAACTCTTTCATCTGGCATAGTGGTATCACACTTTACACAATTATTATTCATACTTCTAATATACAAAATAAATTATCACTTGTCAAGTCTTTTTTTTGAGGCGAGTGTCGGAATCGAACCAACCAGTAATGGATTTGCAATCCACCGCATTACCACTCTGCCAACTCGCCGTTTTAATCTTCAACTACTGCTACGATTTCTCTTTCCGTAATAACAAAGTATTCTTGATTGTTATGCTTAACTTCGTAAGCTCCCATTTTCATATAAATGAGTTTATCACCAACTTCAATACCTAATGGCATAACTTCACCAGACATCATATTTCTTGAACCTGGTCCAACTGCTACTACTTCACCAATTGCAGTTTGTCCTTGTTCATTTACATTATCGGGTAAGAAGATACCACTTTCAGTTTTTTCTTCTCTTTTTGGTTTTTTTACAACCACTCTTGCGTCAAAAGGTTTTAACATTTACTCTCTCCTTATTATTTTATTAGTAGTCCGACGGGTAGTCGAAACCCGATTGCCAGGATGAAAACCTGGAGTCCTAACCATTAGACGACCGGACCATATTTTATTTTCTTCTATCTACATATACTAAGTAAGCAACGCCTACAAAAGTAAGTAAATGAACTAATAACATTAATTTCATATAACCTCCATTTTGTTAAATATTGTGGAGCTGACAGGGATTGAACCTGCGACCTACGCAGTGCAAGTGCGTTGCTCTACCAACTGAGCTACAGCCCCATATATTGTCTTTCCTTTCTAAGACATTTTAGGTATCGATTATTAACATACGAAATTAAAACCTAAAAGTCAAGTCTTTTTTTAACTATTGTCAGATTCGTGATTTACAATACCTTGATGTATCATATCTAAATCATCTAATGTTGCGTGGTCTACTTCTGGTCTTTCATCACAACAACCATCACCACAACAATCTTTCTCGTCAACGATTTCCCAAGTCAATGGTAAACGATTTCTTTGATATTGGTTCATTGACCAAGACAAATCATCAGTTGTAATTCTTTCAACTTCTTTATTACCACTTTCGTGATAAGTTATTTCTATTAAGTATTCTTTCTTTTCCATATTAATCTCCAAGTGGGAAATCTAATCCCGTGTATAGTTCAAATTGTTTTGATGCTTGTAATGTTGCTAATCTTAATCCGGTTTCACTTTTTACATCACTGTTAATATAAGTATTATATTTATTAATGTTAACACTTATTGGTGTGCAATTATAAACAACACTATTTCTTATATCACCAATCGTATCCCAGTTATCTCTCGTTACCAAAGTATAGTCCAGATTTAAATCTTTTACTGCTTGTTGAACTGCTTTTGAATAACCACCATTACCAAGAATAAATATCTTAGGATAACCATTTAAAAAGTTAATCTCAGATAGCATTGTTTTTGCTGCGTAATAGTCTGTGTTGTATGCTACCAACTTTCCATTATTATTAATTACTGTATTTGCTGATTGTATTTTTTTAACACTATCGTCAAGTTCGTCTACATAATCTAATACCCCTATCTTATACGGCATAGTTATTGCGAAACCTTTGATATCCAATGTCTTAACTGAATTAACGGCGTCTTCTATATTGTCTACTGAAAAAGATTTATATATCTTATTCAATCCATAGTAATAAAATGCCGTGTTCATCATTTGACAACCAGTATTACCTGCTTGTTTTGCAAATGAACAATATATTTCTGTATCTTTATTCACCCAATTCATCTAATACCCTATTTACTATTTGGTTAGAACTTAGTCCATACTTTTCATATAAGTCATTAGGTGCTGCTGACTCTGGAAATATATCATCGAGTCCTATTCTAACTAATCTTTGTGGATTTGTTTCAGTTAATACTTCTGATATAGCACTACCAAGTCCACCAACAATAGAGTGGTCCTCAACACTAAATAAATAGTCAGTTTCGTATGCACAATTTACAATCATATCCCTATCGATAGGTTTTATAGTTGGAACATTAACAACTCTAACACTGATATCTCTTTCAGATTCTAACTTTCTTGCTGCTTCCATTACATCTGATAGTATACAACCCGTTGAGAATAAAGTTATACGTTCACCCTCTTTCACTATACTTGCTTTACCAAGTTCAAACTCATTATCAACAAGGATATCTTCTACTGGTTGTCTACCTAATCTTAAATAGTATGGTGAGTCTAATTCTGTTTCAGATAAATAATCTATCATTCTAACTGCTTCAGAATATGTTGCGGGATTTAATACTTTCATATTAGGTAATGCTCTCATCAAACTAACATCTTCTAATCCCATTTGTGTAACTCCATCTTTACCGATAGCCATTCCAACGTGAGTCCCAACTAAAACAACTGGTCTATTTGGATATGCTATACTACATCTGATAATATCATAACGACCAGTTAAGAAAGAACCAAATGATGCCATAAATACTTTATAACCATATTCAGACATACCTGACGCTATACCTATCATATTAGCCTCAGCAATACCTATTTGAAAAAATCTTTCTGGTATGGATTCTTTGAAACTTGCTATCTTGGTTGCTTTACCTAAGTCAGCGTCAAGTGCAATAATTTTATTATTCTTCTTACCAACTACCGGTAATCTATCTTGGAATGCTTCTCTAACTGCTCTCATCTTAAACTCCTAACTCTTTCATAGCTTGTTTATATTCATCATCTGTTGGAACTTTACAATGCCAACTTGGGTCCTCCATAAATGAAACACCTTTACCTTTTATAGTATCCATTATGATACACAATGGTTTATCATCAATAGAGTTAAGTGTCTCTCTTATTTCTTCCATATCGTGTCCATCAATCGTTCTACAATCCCAACCAAATGATTCTATTCTTTCTTGTAGGTTATCATACATCACACTAAAGTCTTTAGAGTATCCGTCGTTCTGTCCTTTATTCCAATCAACAATACAAACTAAATTTTTTAATTTAGTTTTTGGATAATACATAAGTGCTTCCCATACCTGACCTTCTTGAAGTTCACCGTCTCCTAACACACAAAAAACTAATCCTTCCTCATTACTTAATTGTTTTCCGTGTGAGTGTCCAATAGCAATACTCAACCCCTGTCCAAGTGAACCAGTCGTAGCATCCATTAGTGGTAATCTTAATCTATCTGGATGTCCTTGTAAAGGTGAATCAATCTCTCTAAATAGATTAAGTTGGTCATCAGTAATCTGTCCAGTTTCGTGTAGAACTGCATATAGTATTGGAACTGCGTGTCCTTTGGATAAAATCAATTTATCTTTATTACCCATATCATAATCTTCATACAATACACTTGTTAATTCTGCCATTGAAAAGGCTCCTCCGATATGTCCTGACTTCTTATCATAAACCATATCGATAACTTTCTTTCTTAATACATTAGGATTAATTTTCATTACTAACTTTCTCCTTTAGTAGTCCAACCGAAATATGAGTTATCTTGGATAACACATCTTCAAAGTGGAAGTTATTATTATTACCACCAGTCTGTCCTGGAAAGTCTGATGTTCCTTCAAGTGATATAACTAAATCAGAAAAGTCATTACAATTATTAACTGAGTTCCTTGTAACTAATATTGTCTTCATACCCTTTTCCTTTGCTACTCTGAATGCCTCTAATACATTTTTAGAATTACCGGAACCTGACATACCAAAAACAATATCTCCTTTACTACCTTGATACTTTAATTGTTCACTGAATATAAATCTATAACCTAAATCATTACCAACACCAGTAATAGTTGCTTGGTCACTACATAAACTTACACATTTAAATTTATTTCTTGGTATTGTTTGAGCACCCTTATCCTCAGAAACAAATGGATGCATATTTAAATCCACCACTAAATTTTGAACTGATGCTACATTACCACCATTACCACATGCGTATATGGTTTGTTCGTTTTCGTATGCTTCAAAAACCATATCAACAAACTCAACTATTTTTTTAGTTGGTATGTTCTTAAATACATTTTCTGATTCTTGTTTATACAACTCTATCAACTTACCCTTATTCATTATCATCTCCTTGATATTTCGCTAATAGATACTTTCCATATAAAAATAGAAAGTCTCCATAACGACCATTTTTAAAATTATCATATAAAGTGCAGATATTAAAGTATTGTAATATCCCTATTAACTCAACTCTATCCCACTCATAACCTTGTTCATTACAAAACTCTTTTAAGATTTCCATAAAGTTTATTAGATTATTCTTTGCATAAAAGTTTAACTCAGCGTTATGTCCTATTCTTTTATAATCAAATAAATCTTTTAGTATTGATTGTCCGTTTATTAATATAGCGTGATACAACTTTCCTAAGTCATAATAAACATCTCCTATCTGAAGGTTTGAACCAAAACTTTGTCTCCAATCTATTAATGTAAATTCTTTATTAGATATATCATATAAGATATTTTCTGGTTGTAAATCTCCGTGAAAGTATGAAGGTATTGCGTTATCACGAAGTTCCGTCCAATCAATGTCATCTAACATTTCTTTTATTGGTCTAACCTTTATACCATTAATATACTTTACTTTGTCCAATTCAGTATTCATTAACTTTTTAACTCGTTGGTATGTCTTAACATTATACATCTCAAAACAATCACCTTTAAATGTTGTATTAGTTTCTTGATGAATAAACAGATTTTTCTGACACCACGATAAAAACTCTTTTAGTAGTTTCTCATCAGTTATATTAGATAACATATCTCCCCTTATAAAATCATAACTATACATATTTTCATTTACTTTTGTTATATCCGGGCATGTATTGTTTAAGTAATTAACTCTTTTTATTCGTTTACTTATTTTTTCTGAATCATCAAAATATTTAATTACCTTATTGTTGTCAATAAACAATACTTCATCACTTTTATTGGCAACAACTTCTTTATTGAAAACTTTTCTTGTGTCTTCATATGATTTATTATTACCAGTATCATACCAAGTATAGTCAATTAATCTTATCTTATCCAAACCATCAAATCCGTGAATCACTTGATATTCGTCATTAACAATCTTTTGATTTTCAAGAGAGTTCCAGAAGTCTTCATAATCGGAAATACCTGCGATACCAACATATGCTCTATTACCTGTTCCATAATACAATGAGTCTAAATATTTAGTCCCACGAACCAAACAATAATTCATTGAATTTTCAATGTCAACTTCTGATACACCTAACCAATTGTTTCCAACATATCTAAATGCAATATCTTCATCTACTAATGTATCCACTGATGTGAATATAAAAGGAACTTGTAATTCATCTTTACAAGATAACAAACTATAACCAGGCCCTGAACCTTTACCATCATAATTATCTACATCAACATAAGTAATATTTCTATCACTATGAGCTTCGTTAAGATAACTTTTTATTTGTTCGGATTTATATCCAACGGCAATAACAATCTCAACCTTTTTATCTAGTCTATCTATGATGTGAGATATGACTGGTTTGTTTTCTAATGGTAATAGTGCTTTATGTAATCCCTTAACATTATTATTACGAGTTCCTTTACCTGCTGCTAATATACAAAATCTAAAATTGTATGTTAGTTCCTTATCACACTCGGCACAATAATATACCATTTCACCTGACCTACCAAAGTCACTATATAACTTTACTGGTGATTCACAATCGTTACAATGACTTAGTTTCATTATTCTTTTCGTGTTCTGATTCAATTTTACCACTTGTTCTATTTGAGTCATCTTCAAATCTTACGACATCGTTTAAGTGTGCTGTTGAGCACTCTAACGCAGTATAGTCAGTTGTTGCTATAACTCTATGTTTAGTCTTTAATGGAACACACCAACCTTCACCAACTTTATATGTTTTGGATTCTAGTTCTCCGTTCTCATTTTGTAAGACAACTTCTGCTTCACCTTCAATAACATAGTTGGTTTCAACTTTTTTATCATGCCATTGTAAACTACTTTGATAACCTTTATTCATATGAATGATTTTATAAGCGTAGAACTCATTAAGTTCCAACCAAATCTCATAACCCCAAGGCTTTTCAACTCTATATCCACTTATGTCCAATCTGTGTGATTTAGCATTATCTATTTTTTCTTTATAGTCGGTTAGAGAATCCCTTACCATACTATCTTCTATGTGTGAAAAATCATATTTTGACATTTTTTATTCCTCCGTTTCTTTCTAAATTAATTGCGAATGCGGTTTGTCTTCCGTCCGTTTTTCTATCATTAATCAAAACTCTATCTCCACTACCAAATCCCATAATGAGTTGGTCGTACCAGATATTAGCGTTTTGTAATTGTTTAATAGTTGCTTCTCTACAACTTTCTTTTCTACCTGTTGTTATTACTAAGTAATGTCTATTTAGGTCTATCCATTTTAAAAACTCCTCAGTTCCAGGTAATAATTCAAGTTCGTGTTCAGGATTGGTTACTTTAAGTATACCTTCTCCACTTGGGTGTTTGACGAGTGTCCCGTCCAAATCACAAAATATCGTTTTAGGATTCATTTGTAATCTCCTTTATTTTATCTATTGTTAAATTTCTAAATCTTAATATACTATATTTTCCAGCATTTTCTTTTGTGTGTTCCTTATCGTGTATTACACCAAACGGGAAATCTATAATATCCCTTTTAAGAAAACCCAACAAGTTTAAATGCCAAATAGTTAAGAAGTGGTGTGAAATAGAATTCCATTGTGGACATTGACCTGGTTTTGTATAAACATCTAACCAATCATACATTTCTGATAACTTGTCTATTTTATAACTAGACATAGCAAATATATGGTCTAACACTTCATTTTGATTCACACCACTTCCCCAACCATACGGGCGGTTGATACATTTAGCTAAATGAATTTTTTTTGTATCTAACATATCAAATTTGATAACTTTATTCCATAAGATATCCATTCGTACATTTATTACTAAATCGTATGTAAAATTATTTTCCTTTTCATATTCAGTTTTAAGTTTCATTACTTCTTTAAATCCATACCACCTACTATAATGTGCTTGTTGTCTATTGTAATTAGTAGTATCATTTAATAGATGTTGTGGAAGTTCGAATTTTATTTGTTCTTGAAATTTACTTTTCTTAGGTTTGTATAGTTCTTTAAATAGTTCTTCTTGTTCAGTCTGCCAACTGAATATAAAGAAGTCAACATTATCATTATGTTTTAATATGTTCTCATTAATATAATGATGAACTAATTTAATTATATAAGGTTGGTCATCTTGTCCAGTGTGTTGATAATTTTTACCCACTAGTCCACCGGTCAATCCATTAAATGTATATGCTACTCTCATTACAAGTCTTTTACTTTCATATTAAAAATTTTTTCACAATAGTCATTTATCTTACTATCACTAATCATTAGTTCCCAATTATCTTTATCATTTTCCATAACATCTTTATATCTTTGATTAAATCTTTTAGGGTCTACAACTTCATTACTAAATGAACTTCCACCACCAATACCTGATTTAGGCATTTTATTATCTCTCGGTATATGTTTCCAATCATATCGTTGTTCAACTGATTTAAGATATGATTCATCTTCAACCCACTGATTATATAATATAAAATTATCTGGATACTTCTCATATAACTCACAATACTTCAAATAAACTTCTGAACAACTTCTATTATAGTTAACTCCATTGAAGTGTCTAGCACTATAAGTCCAACCACGACCACTCACGTGCCTAGAAGCACAAACATTATACCAATCCCTTAAAAGAAAAATTGTATTACTATCTGGTTCACTATCGAGTCTTGGTTCAAAGTCCTCATAGGAATCAATCTGTAAATCAACTACATTACCAGTCCCATATTCTTTTATTACCCAAGGTCGTCCACTTATTATGTCGTTGTTATGAATTGTTTTATTAAAATGTTTTGATATCCACTCAATTATAGCGTGATTACCAACTCTTCTCATACCCCAGACTTTAAATAGAGTTGCTTCTGGATTGTTATTATAATCTTTCCAGCTCATCCATCTCTCCGATTGCTATACCACTCTCTCCTGCATAAGAATACAATAAATAAACTTTGTTATCTTCTTGATAAATACACGGGTCTCTTAATTGATTAACATCATAGTTTACTGAACCTGGTGTTGATTTAAACTTTGGTAAATTTACACCCTCATAATCGTATTCCGGTTTCAATACTAACTTTGTTTGTATAATTTCCCAATTGTTAACATTTACTTCACTACAATATATAGATTCTTGTTCGTCTCCAATGACACTATAAAAAACAAACACCTTATTGTTATGTATCAATACTGCACAATGTCTCATATTAGGTATGAAGTTTTCATCTTGAACAATCCACTCATTGTCAATTAGTTCATATGTAATTCCTGATGTGTTTCTGTTTTTAGCAATAGCAAATGTTCTGTTGTCAAATTCAAACACACGAAAATAAAACATACCTAATGATTTATTGTCAGATACAAATGTCAATCCAGTATCAGAATAGGATTCAAAAGTATATTGCCAGTCCTCAAATGGTGTATGATAATACATAATGATTTTTTTATTGTCGTTATCTATATGAACATCTGGACTTGCTATATGGTCGTGTCCAAGAGTTTGATTAACATTTAAAACTCCGTCATTGTGTATGGTAAACGGACCTTCAATATTGTCTGAATATGCTAATCTTATCTGTTTACCCTTATGATGAGCAAAGTATAAGTAATATTTTCCAAGTGGATTTTCAATCCAGTCTGGAACTTTAATTACACTTGGTCCATTTATGTTGTCAGTTCTGAAGTTTGTAAAACTAACATCGTTCTTAGATATAATTGAACCTAATCTATTAATCATTATCGTCCTCCAATACTGCTCTACCAACCATATGTTCCCAATCTCTATCATTACGAACTTGGTCGTTTACTTGTTCCACTGCCTCCAACAAACCAAATGTTTTAAAAGTATTAATGATAGCTGATAAGTCTTTTGGTAAACAATGTCCACCAAATCCAAAGTCTCCGTCTGGACCTGGAACTGCCCAATGTGATTTACCTAATCGTTCATCATAAGTTGCATACTCCACTACCTTATCATAGTCAATACCAATCTGCTCACATACAGAATGCATTTCATTAGCGAAAGATACCTTGGTTGCTAAGAAACAATTAGTAAAATACTTTACCATTTCTGCTGTATTACTTCCTGTTTTAACTATTGTAGCATTTGGGAATACCTTAGAATATATTTGTCTAAGTTTATTGGTTCCCTTTCTATCACCACCCAAGATAATTCTTTTCTGATTCTTAAAATCTTCTAAGAAGCTTTCTTCAGTTAAAAACTCTGGGTTAAATATTACGGTGGAGTGTGTATACTCCTCGTTAATCCTATCAGTAGTTCCTGGTGGTATTGTTGACTTAATCACAATAATGTGGTCATCAGCAGTTTCATTAATCTCACGGATAACTTCTTCTACTATTCCAGTATAACAAGTTCCGTCTTTTCTCATTGGTGTAGGGACACATACAAATAAAACTTTTACTTCTTTAACCAAATCAGATATCTTACTATGTGTTGACTTTGCTAAATCAAACTTATCATAAGTCAATATATCATAATGGTCTTGGAAGCCAAGTTTTATTGCTGTTCCAACATAACCCTGTCCTATAATTCCTATTTTCATCAAAATACTCTAACTCCATATTTGTTTGTAAATTCTTTTACTTGTTTTTCGTCATTGACGATTGGTTGTCCTTTAATGTTAAGACTTGTGTTCAATACCATTGGACAATTTGTTTCTTTGTAGAACTCTTTTATTAACTTGTAGTAGCCAGGATTATCTTCTTTACTCACGGTTTGAACTCGTGATGTTCCGTCAATATGACATATCGCAGGATATAGTTCTGGATACTTACAAGGTGCTACATATTGCATAAACTGAGATTTCCTTGTGGGCATATCAAATATCTTGTGAGCGTGTTCTTCCAATACACTTGGGGCAAATGGTCTGAACTCTTGTCTATTCTTAATCTTGTTCATCTTTTGTTTGATGTCTTTACCTCGTGGGTCTGCTAATAAACTACGATTACCTAATGCTCTCGGACCATACTCAGCTCTTCCGTTAGCAACACCTACAAGATTACCTTTGAGTAGTTCATTTAAAACTTCATCAACCGGATAATCTCCTTTGATATCATAACCAAGGAATGCTCCGTTCTCCATAAAGTCTAAATGTTTACCACCTACATAAGCGGCACAACCTAATGATGAACCACAATCACCTGGATTAGGAAGTATCCATAAGTTTGGATATTCTTCCACTACCAATGAGTTAGCAACACAATTCAATGCTACACCACCACTATAACAAATGTTATTAGTTTCAGGAACTACTTCCTTTACTTTACTAAATACTTTCAGTATCTCTTGTTCACATACGACTTGAACATTATGTGCTATATCAAACTTCCATTGTTCAGTTCCATCATCTGGTAATGATTTAGAATCCCAATCCATACAACCACGATGTAGATTTAAATTCAGCAGTTTCGTTACCTGTCGTTGTAATGACTTGTTAGGTATTCCCCAAGCTGCCATACCCATTAGTATGTACTCATCCTCTTGTGGTTTTAATCCCAACCTTTGTGTCATCGCACTATACCATAATCCTAATGAATGTGGATAAGTCTGTGACCATCTCTTTTCTAATTTGTTTCCGTTGGCATACCAAATACTAATAGTATCAAACTCACCAATAGCATCAATACATACAACTGCACTTTCTGTATATGGACTGGTATAGTAGGTTGAACTTGCGTGAGACAAGTGGTGGTCTACATATTCATCTATTGAATACTTACCACCCATAACTTCATCTAAATGATGTTGTGGTAAATTCTTTAAACTGAATACTTCTCTGTATTGTCCAGCTTTTAATTGTCTTAATTTTTTAATCCA
>VMHT01072403.1_pt1 | contig 11970 bp, 18 predicted proteins | sample 4693611 | NCBI WGS metagenome assembly VMHT01 (sample SAMN12280063, study PRJNA550983) | marine metagenome | isolation source: seawater sampled from same location over 5 years 0.02-0.2 micron viral filtrate | place: USA: collected off the coast of southern California halfway between the port... ...
GTGTAAAATTTCATTCTTCATCATCATTAAAAAAGGAACCAAACATACCACTGTCTCCTGGTTTTCTATTCTCCAATTTATCCAGGATAGAATCCATGGACTGGAGACTATCAATCTTTGATATCATCTCAGCAATTATACTACAGACCATTGGCCTTTCCTGACGTGCTGCAAATGCAAGGGCATTTCTAAGATTTGATTCTGCTTCTACCAAAGAGTCTTCTACTGATTTAGAAAGTGCCATTAGTCTAAGAGTTCCTCATACTTTTTTCTCAGTTTACTATTTGGTTCTGTAATAGTCAAGATTTTATCAGAGTGAATCATGAACTGATTTTGACCAGTATATTTCAATAACCATGGTTCCAAAGTATCATCATTGAAAACAAATGGTTCAGTCAATCTACAATCTGGTTCACCCAGTTCTGTAGGTACTTCTTCAATCTGTGTCAGTAGCATCTGGTTGTTTACCAGCAGTATCATCTTCAGGTTTTTTAAATCCATAATCCTTCATAGCTTGAGTGTACATTTCATTTAGTTTGGTCACAGGTTCTACAAAAGTAATGATCCAATCCATTGCTACTGGAATGCTCACGTCTTTACTCAGAGGCAACCATGGAGTGAGTTGAATAGTATTCTTCTCACCCTTCTTCAATCCACCAAAGAGTTTTGCTGCATAAGGATAATTAAAGATGTATCCAACCACCTTCTCCTCAACAACCATCTCTGCAACATCAGAGATGACCTCTTCACCAGATTTTAGTAGTGCTAATTTGACAGTCATACTAACTCCTTTTCAAGTATCATACCAAGAAAAAAGAGGGGAGTCAACTGGATTTTGCCAGTATCCCCTCATGCGGCGACGATATTCAGTGGTATTTAGAACCACTCTTTACGCTTGTGTGCATCAGGGACGACTTTACCAAGTTTGATGGTTAGCAACCCATTCTCAAATTCAACTGATCTAACTTCCGTTTGATCTGAGAGGCTCCAAGCTCTGGTGAAAGATCTTCCAGCCAATCCTCTATGGACAAATTCAAGGCTTGTTGGGTCGTCATCTTTTTGTCCTTCGACAAACAGTTTTCCGTCTTCTGTGTAGACTTTGACATTTTTTGGTTTAAATCCTGCTAATGCTAACTCAAGGAGCGATTCCGTGCTACTGACTTGAATTAGGTTGTACGGGGGATAATTTGATGATGTTTCCTGTAGTTGAAACAGTCTATCAAAGTATTGATCCATGCCAATACTATGTTTATTTATGCGATCCAGAAGTGCAGGAAGATCTGACGCACCATATCTTGCGAGGTTACCCATGATAGTAGCTCCTTTGTAAGCGAGTTTGTGATTTGTGGACCCCTAAGGCATCCAATACTAATTATAACAGAAAGCACAAAAAAGGGGGTGTTGAAAACCCCCCAGTTTTATGATTCTTCTTGTGGCTTGCCCTTCTTACCAATGTTGTATTTCTGCTCCAGAGTCCACTCATTCTTGTCTCTGTAAGGCAGAACCTTGATCTGATTCAGTGGTGCAATGTCAAGAATAGTGTCCTCACTCACAACAGATATGAGGCCCCAATCAGCAAGCAGGCGAGTAATACGATTCCTACGCTGAACATCGTTGACAGTAAGATTAGCGTATTTCCCATCAAGGGCAAACAGCTCCTTAAAGTGTACTATGTAATATTTACCCTGCTTATGCAGAATATGACATGATTGGTAAAGTTTCTTTTCTTTGCGAGAAGCAACACCAATCCTTGTCAGAGTCTCTCTTACTTTCAAGAAATCATCTGGTTCATTCAATCTGACCTCAATCATTTTATCTTGAGACCAATTCACCTGAGGTTCAGTTGTTTGAGTCATTGTTTTCCACCTTTGTCAAGTCGTTTTTTGATAAATTCAATTTGTTCATTAGATAGGATTTTCATGATCTGAGATGCTTTTTCAGTACTATATCCATAGTATTGTTTGACAAACTCTAAATCAGAATTTTTATCTTTACGAATCCAAGGAGAGAATCTCTTCCTTTTCCTGACAATATTTAGATAAAAAGAATATTGCATGTCTTTATCTAGGAAGTGATGCTTATTCATTTCATTGGCATACATGATTGTATCCATATGACCAGACATGCATCTATTGATGATAAAAGGAGGATATTCTTTTGTATGATCAGTCAGATCTTCCTTAGAAAAATTAATTGAGTTGAGCCAGTCTTTCAGTTCCATAATTAAAAAGTAGAAGTTCTTTTCTGTCTTTCTGCTCTCTCATGTATTGTCCCACAGACCTGAGAGTATATGTATGATCATACTCCGCCATGCTCCAATCCTCAAATCTATCTTTGATAAGTTGATCTGAATTGTAACTGACTATTGAATCAAAGGGGCAGTTAGTGCAATCATTGGCAAAGTCATCATGGTCAAACCCTTTATGCATATCTCCTTTCTTACCATATAGATTGTCCTTGATATCATATGGTGGGTCCAGATAAATGAATGCCTTTCTCTCTGATTGCTCATCAAAGATAATATCCTGATATGTGGTGTTAGTGATTGTCCAATTCTTAATGATCTGAGAAAAAGCAGGGAGTCTATCAATTCCTCTTTGTGAAAAATTATTGTCTGATGCCATCTTTGAGAAAGATGATGATTCTGTCAGACCAGAAAAAGAGCACTTATTGACAATATAAAAACTGATTGCTGTCCAGAATGTATCTTCACTAGTATGAATATATTGCTTGGAATCAAGAAACAATCCCTTTGCTGATGCAGGTTCTGAATACCTGAACTTCAATTCAGTGAGTTTGTCTCTCATCCTCTTACCATTTGCCTGCAGTTGTTGCCAAAAATTGACCAGTGGAGGGTAGAGATCATTGACCCAGACATCCATCTTAGGATACATCTTGGAAATATGAATTGCTACTGATCCTCCACCAACAAATGGTTCACGATATTCATCATATCCTGAGAGATCAGGAACATGTGAAAAGATTTTTGTTAGTGCTCTAGATTTTCCACCAGGATAACGAAGAGGTGTTTTCAAAGATTTCATATTAATGAATTAAAATATTAAATGACCAAGGTGGCATAACATGATAATGTTTGACACCATGATGACCTTGACCATGACCATGCTTGTGCTTATGAATATGAGTCACACCAGTCTTGTAGTGAGTGTGGTAGTGCCTGTGTTTCTTATGATGATGGTAATGGTGATGATGCCTTGGCCCATGCTTCACATGACTCAGAGCAGGACTTGCAGAGGATGCAATCATCAGTCCTACAAGTGGTAAAAGGAATTTCATTCTAGATTCTCCACAGCATAATTTACAGATTCAGACATTTGACGATAACCTGTTCCAACATAAATTTGTACTGCAACAACAGCAACAGTACAAATACCCCAGAACAGATAGTAATGAGATGATTTAATTTGGTGCTTTTTTTTCTTCATTGTAAGTAATAATAATACGTTTTGCAGATTTACCAGTAGTGTCAATAATCTCCTGATATTGAATAGTGCCTCCCAATAATTCTACAGCATCCCTCAGATAATTGGAAGCTATAATCTTTTCTGCTTGTTCTTGTGTAATCATTTGAATTCACACTCCACCATGATTTCAGTTAGACATGCCAGCATATTTATTTCTTGATCAGCAACAAAGGCAGACTGATACTGATACTTAGCAATGATAAGCACAGCAGCAGCAATTCCAGCACCTTCTACTGATGAATAACAACCATCATAAATGCTCCTAAGAAGTACAACAGGATCATTGTCCAGATTATCAACGACCCACTTACGAACCTTAGGAAAGTCCTTTGTCTTAAGACTCTTAAACAGTTCATTAGTCTTGACATTAGTGAATGCTGCAAGAATACCTGAGTCAATCTTACCTCCTGCTGAGTATCTCTGCAACTCATTCAGAACTCTCCTCCAGTCAGGAAAGTGTTTATTGATAAGTTCTGCAAGAACTTTAGGTTCTGATTGTACTTTTTCTAAAACAAGAATTTCTTTAATTCTGGCAAAGAAGGCAGCTGCCAATTCTTGTTTGTCTTTTCCTCTGATGGAGAAGTCAATGACTGCGCATCTAGAGTGGAGGGGAGATATGATTTTGTTTTTGTAGTTGCAGGTGAAGATGAATCTGCAATTGCCAATGAATTCCTCAGTAAATGCCCGTAGGCAGAGTTGAACATCTGGGGTTGTGTTGTCAGCTTCATCAATGATAACGACTTTGTGTTTAGCACTTGCTTGAAGCGAAAGGGTTGAAGCGAAATTCTTCGCATTGACTCTGACAGTCTCGAGGAATCTTCCCTCATCTGATCCATTGATGACATAATAGTCTGCTCCTAATTCTTCACATAACGCTTTTGCAACTGTGGTTTTACCACAACCTGGAGGACCAGCCAAAAGAAGATTGGGAACCTCTCCTTTATCTAGGAAGTCTTGAAATGTATTCTTAATATTTGTTGGTAAAATACAGTCACTGATTTTCTTTGGGCGATACTTTTCAACCCATACAAATTCTTCACTCATGATTAAGTTTGCTCAATAGTGTTTTTTCCACTTGATACTTCCAAATGATGTTGGTAATTACATCTTGGATATCTTTTTGTGAATACATCTGGTATCCAGTGTACCACAATCCAATTAATTTTGGGGCAGAGTTGTAAATGTCTTTCAACAGAATGACAATGATATCCCAATTGCATATATCCATCGTGTGTGATACATTTGTCATCTCCAGTATCACAGATAAAAAGTGTTTTTAAATCCAATCTGGTTTCCTTGATGGAATGCGTATATAATTATCCTTTACCCAAGGCTTTGATGCAATATACATCTTGTATGCATCAAATGTAGATATACTATCATCAAATTTGAATTCGTCAGGCATTGCTCTGGCAAATGGTGTTGGTTCTTTACCTGAGCGTCCTGCAGGATCACCATAGGGAAAGATCTGATTGGCATGAGCAAGGGGTCTCAGACATGAGTGTATTTTACCATACCTTTCACTATACTCCTCACACAGTGCCAATCCATGCTGAATCAACCACCTCCAGTTAAGGACAAACTCACCTGCCCAGACTGTGCATGGATGATGCCTGAAGGCACCTTTCTTAGTGGAGTAGGGTGTCCCATCAATCTTAGGCAAGGTTCCAAACCCATGTCCCCACTTCTCTGATGCCACTATGGACAGCATCTGACAGGTCTCAAGAGGCATCTTGACTATGTGCTTGTCAGGCAACGCCCTGGCACATACCCATGGATTTGGGTCAGTCACAAAGATGTTCATAGGATTTCCCTTGGTATAAACCAGTATGACACAGATTGCCAGTACTTGCCAAGTAGGTATGCCTGGTAGAAATCATTAAGATCTGCCCAGGAGTTCCTGTAAGACTTGGGATAGATTGTTGTGCTCATCAAACAAAAAATGATAACATGAAAAAAGTTTCCAGCAGGGTGATGCCCCAACTGGAATCCAAGAAGTCTTGCTTCATCATTAATACTAAATCCAAGATCAAAATGCACATGAAGTTGATCATGCAATTTAGTATCTTCTCCTATTCCAGGAATCCAATTTTCAAGAAACTGAATATATGGATCAGGTTCCATCACCCAAATGTGGAATCAGGTTCAAGTGCAATGTAGTAAGTGAGATCATAATTCTGACTACTGAAGCGAGAGAGAAGTTTAGATGAAACTACAACATCATAGGTATCTGGAATGATCTTTATATTCTCTTCTTTAAAGTTAAATGTAAATGTCTCATCAGACTCACCAACAATGATGGAGAAATCATTAGAAGTGTCATTCTTCTTATCCCTAGCAACCAACTTAATTACACCATTAGCACCAATCACTGATACATCAGGCAGTTGATAGATGGATGATGCCTTTCTCAATTTCTCAAGTTGTTGAGATGATAGGACAAAGCAAACATCCTCAGATGGGAGAACAATGGGTTTGTCAGGAGGGCCAACAATTATAGATGGGTCAGCAAAGAAATACTTTGAGCGCATCTTACCTTCTTTAATGAGAACATACTGATCATTAGCAAAGTCAAGTTCAGGACTTTGATGAAGAGATAGTCCATTAAGAAATTGATTCAAATCATAGATCCCAAAGTCTTTTGGAATTTCTTCCTGAATGGTTGCTTCAGCAAGAATATTCTTCATCACTGACATGGAGCGTAATTTGTTTCCACTCTTGAATAGGATGGACTGATTAATAGATGAGAAATTCTTAAGAAGAAGTGTTGTTTTATCAGAAAGTTTCATAGGGTTGCGAATTTTCATTACAGAGTCCAGCAAAGTGGTAGAGTAGAATACAATAGTGGATGGCTTTTAGGATGTCTTGTTTGGACTTTCCTTCTTTCTTACCAAAGCGAGAAAGATACTTGATAGCATTAGATCTGCAGAATGGTTCTGCATCACCAATACCTTCAATCAAATCAAGTGTTTGAGTCTTTGATTCAGGAGATGCATAATGAGACCTGTAGGTTCCTCCAAGATATTCTTTAATTTCTTTAAGGATAACATCCTCATGATACTTCCAACGACCATTGATATTATCTGGTGCGCTAGGAAGATCAGGAATATAAACTGGATTGGTCAAATTTGATTCTTCATTATTCAAGTCAAGTTGGAATTCATTGAGTGAAATGTAATCTCCACCCAAACTATCAATGTTGTATTCTGAATCTAAAAACAGATTACCAGATCTAGTGACAGTCACTCCATTACTCTCCCAAAAATCTTTGTAATCTTTTTCAGTAGCATCAGTGATTCTATCACTTGATGAACTAGAGGCAGGTGGTGAGTCATTCATAATTTCATCGTGTAAGAAACTCCAGGCGTTTGTCATAATTATATCACTCCTGAATCAGTTTGACAACATTGTCTGGTGTAGGCATCTCAAAGTCTGCATCAACCTTATCATACAGTTCCAGGAATGCTTGCTTAGTCTCATCATCAAAGCGATTGACACAGACTTGAATTGCCTTTGCCTTGTCATTGAAGATACTATAGGCACGAACAATGTGAACAAGACGACGAGTGCTGATCAATTCATCAATACCACCATCATAGAAGGTCTTGCGAATGATATCAGCCCAATCAACCAACTTCTGAATGAACTTCTCATCATGGCATCCAACACTTGCAGCATGTAGCAACAGCATCTTGACCTCAGTAGCAGGAGAAGGATAGCTCTGCTCCAGAGTCACAGGGAACCTCTCAAGGAATGCTTCATTGAGAACATTAGTGCCAATGAAACGACCATCATCAGATCCTTTTCCTTTGGTGTTAGCAGTAGCAATGACATTAAAACCCATCTTAGGGCTGACAAACTTACCAATCTTCTTCAAAAACACACCTTTGCCTTCAAGAATGGATTGGAGACAGAGGATTTTGTTTGAAGCAAGGTCAATTTCATCCAGTAGCAGGATTGCTCCTCTCTGGAGTGCTTCAATGACAGGTCCATTATGCCATACAGTTGCCCCATCAACAAGACGAAAACCACCAATAAGATCATCTTCATCAGTTTCAATGGTAATGTTTACACGAATTATTTCCCTCTTGAGTTGAGCACACGCTTGCTCAACAGAGAACGTTTTGCCATTGCCAGATAGACCTGTAATGAACGTTGGATAGAATAGATTGGACTCAATAATTTTTTTAATATCACTAAAAGGACCAAACTTGACGAAGGTATCATCTTTTTGAGGGATAAGGTTGTCTTGAGTTGGTGGTTCTACAGAAGGAGAGATAAATGATACTTCCAATTCTTTTACAGCATCCTTGGTGACTTCTAGATTCCACTTACCACGTCCAACATTATATTCTTTTAACTTTTTAGCAACTGTCTGATATGATACATCATTCATAACACACCAGGCACGAATGTCTGCTGTCACAAACTCAGTGCCATATGTGCTTTGTAGTGATGTTTTGATTGACTCAGTGGAAAGTCCCATTGGTTGTTTGTCTCAATAGAATAATAATACAGCAGAAAGGGGGTCTTGTGACCCCCCAGTGGACAGTTAGTCAACTGACTGCTCTTGGTAATAACTTTCAGAAATAATCTTGGCTGTGTATCCAGGATAATGCTGTTTAACCATAGCAGTTACACCCATGGCTGTGATAGCACTTTTAACCACCACTAATACTTCTTTGGTGTCCTCAAGGACAATGTGCTTTAACCTAAGTTCAGATTGTCTCATAGTGCATCATACCACCAAAGAAATAAATTCTCCTAATATTTTTTTATTTAGAGATTTGGATTTCAAACTTTTGATAAATGCACTCTTGATTTTAACCTTTGTTGCTCCCTCATCAACATCAAAATCAACATCATTGTTCAGTCCACTAGTCAACATAGCAAAGTAAGAATGATATCCAGAGCTCTTGATGCTACAGAACTTATCCTTCCTGTACTTTTTGACTTGCTCCTCATCAACAGGATTATACCTAGAAATGAAGCTCCTGAAATCTCTTGGTGCAATCAAACGAATACCAATCAAGTTAGTATCAGGAAAAGATTGCTTTAGATCATCAAGTAACATTTGTGTAAATCCATGATGAGTGTATCCAACCTTGTAGGTATAACCTGTCTTACGATTACGAATGTGAACATTGCTTCTCATTTGCTTTGGAGCAATTTTGACTTCACCAGTTGCAAAGTGATTATATGTTCCAAGAAAGTTTAGAGCATTTGCTTCACCATCAGAAAGAACTACACACTGTACTTTCTGAATATTATGCTTTTTCTTAAAAGCAGGAATGATCTTATGAAGACAAACAATTGACTCATTGAGTGGGGTGCCAGAGAGAGTGAAATCAGAGGGAGTTGTAAATCCACTGTAGTGACAATACCCATATGCCAATCTCCATAGATTGAGCAACTGAGTATTTAAGTCTGCCTTTGTTCCACCACTAGTCACATAATTAAGCAACTTAAATTGTTCATCAACATGAAGTTTACCAACCTCAATCTTCATGTTAGGAGAATCAGGATCAGCATTCCCATAATGATTAGTGAATGCATAAACATCAAAGGGAATGTTTACCTTATCACAGAACCAAATAAGATTGTACATCTGCTTAAGGGTATCAATGAGATATTCACTCATAGATCCTGACCAGTCAAGAATAAAAATCAATCCATGATTTTTGCCATCAGGTGTTACATTGACTTTCTTGAACAAGTCTTCATTGAACTTAAAAGTATGGAGTTTAGTTGTATCAAGCACTCCAGTCCTACTAGTAGAAGAGCGAGCATAAGCATCTGCAGACTTGCGGGTTTCAAATTCTTTGACAAGGTAGTTTACCTCCTTTTGTGTTGAGTTTTTAAAATTATTATAGCATTCATCACAGGAATCAAAAGATGCAACAACACCCACATGACCATTAGGGAATGTCATAGGCTTAAGTTGCTCTGCCCAGTATTCTTTCAGAGTATCTTTAATCTTTTGATTGGATACAATCACATTATGGAGATTAACATCTGGGATTTCACAGTAAATATTATCAACATGATTGGGGTCAAGATCATTCAAATCTTGAGTGCCCTGAGAGAATGCATCATCAGTTTCTACTTGAATATCGTCTTCAAAGTCATCAAAATCCTCCTCACTCTTTTTCTTATCCTGTTGTTGCTTCTCATCTTCTATCTGATCAGACTCATCAGGATTAGGATCATCTATATTCTGAACTCCACCTGAGGGACTAGACTGTGGTTCAGATCCTGGGACTGGAGAAGATTCATCTTCCTTTGCCTCAGATTTTGACTTAGCTTCATCTTTACAATATTTGTACATCATCTCAGCAGCAAGAATTGCATCAGCAAAAGTTTCTGCCTCTGCAACCATGTTTACAATATCTTGTTCCTTAGAATTAAAAGAGATATTGATGAAATTACCAATCTTGAAATACAGATTAACACGATCTGCAAAATTCATTTTGCTAATGTCTTGCCCTTCAAGATCAAAGAAATCATCATTAGATAATTCTTTGTATCCACCAAAGAAAGATTTAGAAATACCAGGATATTTGCGCTTCATAAGTTTCTCAATGCGAGCATCCTCTGTCACATTGACAAACTGACGAGGCACTTTGTAGTCCCACTCATTGGGGGTGAATAGTGCGTGTCCAACCTCATGCCCCACTAACATATCATATACAATGCCTGATGCTTTATCCCAGAGAGGCAGAGTCAGAACACGCTTCTCCACATCAAACTGTGCAGTACGAATACTCCTGTGCTCTACAACAATGTCCTCAGTAGCAAGTAGTTTGGCAAGTTGAGATTTAATTACGTAATTAACCATGGTGTTTGCCTGTGTCCTCATATCATACCAAAAAACCCTCTGGTTTTAGAGGTTGGTGGACACTTTATGAACTGGCAGCAGGTAGTGCCTTTCTCTGTTGTGCTGCCTTGAGTGCTGCTTGTTTTGCTGCTGCTCTCACCATTGGTGTGATTGGTTTCTGAGTACCAGCAGGAAGTGCATCTCTTGTTGGTGTGGGTTTGATAGCAGGTTTCTGGCCTCTTTCTGCTGCAGGTCTTAGTGCTGGTCTCTTGGCAGCAGGTTGCAGTGCAGGTCTTTGTGTTGGTTCAACTCTGACTCTTGCTTTCTGAACAGATCCTGCTGTATTCTTACCAGCATTTCTAATACTCTGTGATGATCTCTTAGCAATTGATGTGCTTGAGGTGGCAGGTTTAAGTGCTGGTCTGTCAGCAGCAGGTTTGAGTGCTGGTTTCTTCTCTGCTGGTTTTTCAACCTTTACATTTACCTTTTGTACATCATCACGTGATCCAGGTAGTGCTTTTTGTGGCTTTGCTCCACTTCTATATGTTGCTGGTTTTCTTGCTCCTTTATCTTTTATCTTATCTTCCTTTCCCTTCAAAGAGAGTTTTGGACGTTTTAAACCTAGTGAAGGTCTCTTTTTAAATTCCTTTTCAGTTCCACCAACAGTTCCAGACTGTGATGCTCTGTCACCAGCAGTTCTAGCTAAGTGGGCAGCAAGAGCACCTGACTGTTGTTCTGATTCTGCAATGAATTCTGAAAACGTTTTCATCTCTACTACAATCCTATATTTTATTTATTAAAACCAATCCCCCCTAGAAAGATCTAGAGGGGACTTTGGTGAGCTTTACTCCTTTTACAATTTAATCAGAAGTCAGAATGTGTCTGCAGAATCTTCTTGCTTTGTGGTCAATAATCCCACATTCTGAGATACACTGAAAGTAGTCAGATACTTGATCGTATTTGTCATTGACAGTTTGCTTTTGATCCCACTCCCATGATGCAAGTTCATTATGTGAAATCAGGTTGTGCATGAAACCTCCATAACTGTATTATATAGTCAGCATATGCTAACTTAATGAAGATTTGATAAGTCCAAGCCTTTTCTTCAACATCTGTAATCTTTCTTTAGATTGACGCATTTTCTGAGGCTTGAGGGTCCTCTTCTGCTCCTTTTTGGAGTGGTGTTGCCAGTTTGGGACCTTCATGATTCTCCTGATTAGGATACTATTCTACTATACCCTTTGACCTTTTCATACCTTATGACTTTTTCAAATTTGTCCTCCATCCCATTCTTATGAGAAATGACAAATACATTTACATCTTTGATTATGAATCTGATAATTCTGAGAAACTCATCTGTCCCAAAACTATCAAGTGATGAATCAAATACTTCATCAAACAGCATCAGATTTGTATTGACTGAATTCTTAAATCTTGCTACCTCTCTCCATGCAAAGATAAGTGCTAGATCAATTCTAGATTTTTCTCCTTCACTAAATGAAGCATAAGAAAAATCTTCATGAATAGGTGATTCTACAGTCTCATTAAATTCTTCATCAAGCTTGAAATTGATGTAGAAGTCCATGATCTGTAGGAATCTATTAACTTGCTGATTGATAAGAGGAAGATACTTCTTGATAATTTTTGTTTTTACTCCACCATCTTTAA
>VMHT01150779.1_pt1 | contig 11970 bp, 12 predicted proteins | sample 4693611 | NCBI WGS metagenome assembly VMHT01 (sample SAMN12280063, study PRJNA550983) | marine metagenome | isolation source: seawater sampled from same location over 5 years 0.02-0.2 micron viral filtrate | place: USA: collected off the coast of southern California halfway between the port... ...
CGATAGCTTTACAGATGCAATACCATCTAACCAAGCAGACTTTGTTGCACTTGTAACTGCGAGAAGTGACTACACAACTCGTAAGCAAAGAGATGATGCAAGTAAGATTGGCTAGGAGTAACGAATGGCTTTAACAAAAGTAGGTAAAGAAGGAATAACTGGAGTAGACAACAGTGCTGATGCTAATGCTATAACTATAGATAGTTCAGAAAATGTTACATTGTCAGGTGGGTTAAGCATGACAAGTGATGACCCCACAATTACAATGACAGATTCGTCTGGCACAAATGATATAGGCACAATACAATCAACAAGTGGTGCTTTGATATTTACTGCAAGAGATGGTTCAGCAGATGGTGAAATCATATTTAAAAAGTTTGACGGAACTACAACAGATGAAAGTATGCGTATTCATTCTGATGGGGCAGTAACTTTTAATCAGCGAGTTTCAATAAACTCAAGTACAAAAGCATCATCAAGTTATGCAATGTCAGTTCAAATAGCATCAGGAACGGGTGGTGTAATAGTTCAAAAGGTCAGTACTGCATTAAATTATGCATTTAATTTTTTAAAAACTGGTGGAGCAAGCATAGGTACAATAACCTTAAGTGAAACAGCTACAGCATACAACACATCTTCAGACCACAGACTAAAAGAAAACGTAGACTATACTTTTGATGCAACCACAAGACTAAAGCAACTTAAGCCTGCAAGATTTAACTTTATAGCAGATGCAGATACGACAGTAGATGGTTTCTTAGCACATGAAGTACAATCAGTTGTGCCAGAAGCAATTAGTGGTACACACAATGAAGTAGATGATGATGGTAATGCAGTTTATCAAGGCATAGACCAAAGCAAACTTGTGCCTTTACTCGTGAAAACTATACAAGAATTAGAAGCACGTATCACAGCATTGGAGAGTGCATAATGCCATACATAGGAACATCTCCTTCAAATGGAGTAAGAAGAAAGCACACATACACTGCCACTGCAGGACAGACTAGCTTTAGTGGTGCAGGAGCAGAAGGTGCTACCCTAAGTTACACAGACAGTAACTTTGTTGACGTATATCAAAATGGTGTGAAGTTAGGTGAGGCTGATTACACATCTACAAGTGGTACAGCTATTGTTTTACTTCAAGGTGCATCCGTAAGTGACTTAATTGAAATAATTGTTTTTGATGTTTTTAGTGCAGCAGACACTGTAAGTAAGGCAGATGGTGGTACTTTTGATGGTAATGTTACTATGGGGAGTACTCTTGGAGTTACAGGTGTACCTACGTTTACAGGCAGAAGTGTTCATAGTGGTGGCATAACAGTTGCTAACGATGGACAGATAGGTTCTGTAGGTGATGCAGATGCTATGGCAATATCAAGTAGTGGAGTTGTAACATTTAGTCAACCTCCTGTTGGTGCAGGTGGATTAGTGTTATTACAAACTGTAACTGCTAGTAGTGACAGTACTGTTGATGTAGGTAGTTCTAGTTTATTTACGTCTACTTATAAAGTTTATCAAATACATTTAATAAATGTACACCCCTCTACTAATGGTGCTCATTTTGCTTGTAGAATGGGGACTGGTGGTTCAATAGTAAGCACTTCACAAAGTTATGAATATGCAAGAGACCAAGTTTTACATGGTGGAAATACTATAAGAGGCTCTTCAGGTGCATCTGTTGTTGATTTAGCAGAATCTATAGGTTCAGAAGATGATGAATGTTTGCATCAAGTGCATACACTTTATAACCCTGCAGGCACAACCTTTAAGAAGCAAGTTAATTTTTATGGTGTCAGTAATGATTTAACTCCTAACTTTGCAATGAATAATGGAATGTATGCGAACAAAACTTTTGTTACAGCTATAGATAGAATACAATTTTACTTTACATCAGGCACAATACAGTCTGGTACTTTTAAATTATATGGAGTTGTATAATGGTTAGATTTCATAATACAGGTGGTACAAGAGTACAATTCACAGCAGAAGAAGAAAGAGCAAGAGATGCAGAAGAAAAAGCATGGGAAGATGCTGCTCCTGTTAGATATATGAAAAAATTAAGAGAGCAAAGAGATTCGTTATTAGCAGAAACAGATTGGACACAGAACAGAGATGTTACTTTAACAAATGATGCTGATTGGAAAACATATAGGCAATCTCTCCGTGACATAACTAAACAGACACCTACAGATCATTTGTTGAGTAACATTACATTTCCAACAAAACCGAGTTAAGGAGTAAAGATGACCAAAGCAGCAGAATTAGCAAAGATGGGTGAAGTCCTAACCAATAGTCAGATTGGTGGGCAAAGGAATATTGCGTATAATGGAGCAATGAATATTGCACAGAGGGGTACAAGTCGAACTGGAGTTACTAATGGTGCTAATCAAGGTTATCAAACTGTAGATAGAATTACCACTGCTGGTAACTCAAATGGAGTGTTTACAATGACACAAACTGCTGATGGACCTGATGGATTTGCAAATTGTCTAAAACTAGATTGCACAACAGCAGATACATCTATTGCAGCAAGTGAGTATTTTTTAATTGAACAGAAATTAGAGGGTCAAGATTTACAACAATTAAATTATAACCAATCAAGTGCCAAAACTTCAACAATAAGTTTTTATGTAAAAGGTAATGCTTCTGCACAGTATACTTTTGCTTTACAATATCATTTATCAGGTGGTACTGCTCGTTGGTTTACAAAAGGATTTGCAGTTACTACTGATTGGACAAGAGTTGTTATAACAATTCCTGGAGATTCACAAGCAAGTAGTGGTTCTGATTATGGTATAGCTGACGATAATAATACTGGTGCAAATTTAATGATTTGGTTTCATGGTGGTACAAACTTTTCTAGTGGCACTCATCAAGATACAGCTTGGGCTGATAGGGATTACACTAAACTATTCCAAGACAATCAAACATCATTCTTTGACAGCACAGACAGAACATTTTTTCTTACTGGCTTACAAATGGAACTCGGCTCACAAGCCACACCATTTGAGCATAGGTCATTTGGGGAAGAACTAGCTTTGTGTCAGAGGTATTATTATGTTCTAGGCGAAGGCAATGGTGAAAGAATGGGAACTGGCGGTTACTATTCTAGTAGTGGTATGCAGTTTCCAGTAAGACATCCAGTTGAGATGAGGGCTGCTCCAAGTGCTGAAGTTGTAAGTGGAACTGGATATTACTCAACTAATGGTGCATCTTCAGACGCTCACAATAGTATTACTATTGATGGACCTACAAAAAGGTCAACTAGTTTTTATAATAGTAGTGAAGCTAGTGGAACATCAGGTGACCATGCAATATTTTTAACAGCAAATGCTTCAGCTAAAGTTGCTTTATTATCGGAGTTATAAGATGAATATAAAAACAGCAAAATACAGAGTAGGTCCGTCAGGTGTAGCTATTATTGAAGTAAAGCTAGAAAACAATGAAAATGTAATATTGAATGTACCACAAGACCCTGCTAACACAGAATACCAAGCAATCCAAGAATGGGTAGCTGAAGGCAACACAATAGAGGAAGCTGATTAATGTTAGGACATTCTGCCATTGCTGAAACTTCGATTGCTGATGCAGGTGGTTCAATACAAATAGGCACAGCAGAAATGAGTGCAATAAGTTCTGCTCTTAGCGTAGGTGTAGGTACATTAGTTGGTATATCTAGTATGAGTAGTGCCTTTACTCAAACCACAGAAGTAAATACTAAGGCTTCAGGAATCATAGATATGACGTCTATATTTACTGTTACAGCAGAAAATATAAAATCAGTAAACCTCGCAACTGCAAATTTAGATACTAACTTTATACAAACTGCTCAAGGTAATTTTATTACTGCTGGAACTTCTTCTCAGCAAATAAGTTTTACAAAAACAACATCAGGAGATATACTGTTTGAAGAAGTAGTGACAAACGCAACTACAGAGACGTATACTACAATAACACCGTCGGGTACAGAAACTTGGACAACAATAACACCATCTGGTACAGAAACTTGGACAGAAATACAGTGAGGTAAACATGGCAAGTACATATACATCAAACACAGGAATAGAAAAAATAGGTGCTGGTGAACAATCTGGTACTTGGGGGAATACCACCAATAACAATTTAGAAATAATCGACAGAGCTTTAAATGGCGTTGTTAGTTTAACTATAACTGGGAATAAACTTGTTACTACAAGCGATGGCTCTTTATCTGATGGGCAATATAAAATATTACTTTTAACTGGATCTCCAGGATCACAATTTAATTTGCATTTAGATCCTAATGATCAACAAAAATGGTTTTTTATAAAAAATAGTACAAACGCAATAGCAAAAGTTCGACAAGGTCCAGCAGATGCAGATGCTTCTGATGGTAGTGGAACAACGGTATCAATAGCATCAGGAACATCAGCTATAGTCTTCGCAGATGGAACAGGTTCAAATTCTAATGTTAGTTCAATACCAACAGATTTAATAGGTGATACAACTCCTCAACTTGGTGGGGATTTAGATACTAACGGTCAGGCAATTTTATTTGGATCAAGTAAGTGGGCGATATCATTAGATACTGGTGATAATGAGTTGTTATTTAAGTATAACGGCACAACAGTATTTAAGTTAGGGTCTAATGGTGCAGTAACATCAGCTAATAATATAACAGCATTTGGAACAAGTTTATAATGGCAGCACTGCAAGCATCTGGGGCTATATCATTTCAAGATATTGAAGAACAGTATACTCCAGGATCGAACTTACCAAGCCGAACTTTAACAGAATTTTATCTTGGTGGTTCTTTGGTTCGTGCTAATGCTGGTAATAATTCTTCTACTAATATGTCTGCTGGTGTGCCTGCTTCTGGTACTATTTCTTTTAATGACTTTTATAGTAAAGAAAGAGCTTTTAAAAAAACATTTAGTGATGGAAATACAAATCAAAGTGCAAACACTATTTTTGGTGATGACTTTGCAGTAGATTACCCAAAACAATTTGCAATCGGTTCAGGTCATACTATTGGTTCAACTAATCCATCTAATGCTGCTTTAACAATAGAAAGTAATGGGGTTGGTTCAATAACTATTACAAACGAGGGAAGTATTGAAGGTGCTGGAGGTACAGCAAGTGGTGGCACTGGTGGTAATGCACTTGAAGTTGCTGGAAGCGTTGCTGTGACCTTAGTTAATAATGGCACAATAAAATCTGGTGGAGGAGGCGGTGGTGCTGGTGGTGCTGGTGGTGCAGGAAGTGGTACTACAACTGCAACATTGTCTGAATTTGTAGACGAAGCAGGTTCTCCTTATGGAAGTGGTAATGTGCCTGCAAACGATAAGCCACCTTTTGTTTCTTATGGTCCAACTGGAGGTTATCCAAATTCATTAAACTGGGGCGATAGAAAATGGGGTGGTATTAATGGTGCCAACCCTCAGTCTGGAGCAGTCAATACATCTTGGGGTTTGTTTACAACTTCTAGTTTATTTAGAGGACTTTGTTCAAATAAAGGTCCAATGTGGTGTTCGTTTAAAATTAATCAAAGTGCTACTTATACATTATCAGCCAATGCTTCTAATGTTTTTCCAGAAAACAATTATAGAGCCAGATACGGACAACCTCAGATTGATATAAGCACAAGTGCAAGTAGTGCTAGTCAAGGTCAAGGTGGAAACTTATATGGATCAGGTTACAATTGGAGTGCTGGAATGAATTTATCAGCAAACACAACATATTACCTAACAATGTATATGACAGGTAGTGGTGCTGGTACAGATTTTTATTATAATGATATAAGTTTTTCTGTTAGTCTTTCTGTTAATTTACCTACAACAGGTGGTTCGGCTGGAGCAGGTGGTGTAGGTCAAGGTTATAATCAATCTGCTGGTTCGGCAGGTAGTGGAGGATCTGGTGGTACTAACGCAGGCACTGGTGGTAACGGAGGTGCAGGTGGGGCTTTTGGTGCCGATGGATCTGCTGGAAGTAATGGTGGAGATGGATCTGGAACAGCAATAAGTTACCCATCTTCTGCCCCAAGTAACGGTGCAAGTGGTGGTAGTGCAGGAACTGCTGGTAAGTCAATACAAGGTTTTAGTAATGTTACATCAAGTGGTAGTGGTTCTTTAACTGGGGGTACAGCGTAATGCCTATGAAAGCAATAAAATTCAAACCTGGAGTTGTTTCAGACCTTACATCATATAGCAACGAAGGTGGATTTGTTGATGGTGATAAAGTAAGGTTTAGGTTTGGTTTTCCAGAAAAGTTTGGTGGTTGGGAAAAATACAGTTCTAATACTTATCTTGGGAGTGGAAGACGATTACATAATTGGGTGGCTCTTGATGGTTCTGATTTTATGGGTATTGGAACACATTTAAAATACTATATAGAAGAAGGACAAACATTTACTGATATTACACCATTAAGAGGTGATCCAGTTACAAGTGGGGTAACTTTTACAACGAATACTACTACTGGCACAGAAGCTCAAGTATTAGTAAACTCTACGGCTCATGGTGCAAATCTTAATGATTTTGTTACAATATCTAATGCAGAAACTACTGCTGGTATTAGTGCAGACACTATGAATAAAGAACATCAAATAACAGAAATTATTAGTTCAAATGTATTTAAAATCGATGTTGGTGCTAATGCTTCTTCTGTCGTTACAGATGATAATTTTAAAAGTTCAGGAAGTGTTACGTTAAACTTTCAAATAAATGTAGGTTTAGATAATACTGTTGGTGGTACAGGTTGGGGTGCTGGTCAATGGAGTGGTACAACAAGTGGAACTTTAGCAACAACGATAAATGAAGGAGGAACTTTTTCTAATTCAGACACAACCTTAACTGTTGCTAGTGGATCTGGAATATCTGTTGGTGATACTATATTAATAGAAAAAGAGTTATTATTTGTATCAGGTGTGTCTACAAATGATTTAACAGTAGCTCGTGGACATACAGGACTTCATGCTAATTCAACACCAACGGCAGGAACAGCAAGTTCTACTCAAAATACGAGTTCTTTTTCAGTGGCAACAACCCATGCAAATGGAACTTTAGTACGATTAGCTTTTGGTAATTCTGATACTGATAATGACTTTATTGGTTGGGGTAGTCCAGCAAGTGTGACAATTCCTGGAGCACAGATTAGATTATGGTCGCATGATAATTTTGGTGAAGACTTAATAATGAATGCAAGAGACGGTGGGATATATTATTGGGATAAAACAAACGGTTTAGGTAATAGAGCAAAAGAATTAAGTGATACAAGTACATTTAATAATGAAACTAGTGTTCCTCAAATAGCTAAACAAATTCTTGTTTCTGACCAAGATAGGCACGTTATCGTATTTGGATGTGATGGATTAGGTGCTACTCCTACAACTCAACGAGGAGATGGTGTTCAAGATCCATTATTAATACGTTTTTCTTCGCAAGAAAATCCAGTAGATTTTTTCCCAACTGCTACAAATACTGCAGGCGATTTAAGGTTAGGTGGTGGATCTACTTTTATGCAAGCTGTAGAAACAAAGCAACAGATACTTGTTTTTACTAATAAAACATTACACGCTATGAAGTTTATTGGTCCACCATTTACTTTTGGTTTACAAGAACTTTCTAAAAATATTACAATTATGAGTCCTTTTTCTGCTATAGCTGTTGAAGATGCAGTTTTTTGGATGGGTGTAGATACATTTTATATTTTTGCTGGAGGTCAAACAGCACAATTACCCTGTACTGTAAAAGATAAAGTGTTTTTAGATTTTAACTTAGAAGAACGAGATAAAGTTCATGTAGGTTTAAATTCTGAATTTAGTGAAATATTATGGTTTTATCCTTCTTCTGCTGGTAGAGAAATAGATAAGTATGTTTGTTATAACTATACAGAAAAAGTTTGGTATTTTGGAACACTTGTAAGACAGGCATGGCTCGATAGAGGTATAAGAACATTACCACAAGCAACAGGTGGTCAATTTCTCTATAACCATGAAACAGGGTTTGATGATGACGGTGCTGCTATGACATCGTTTATTGAATCTTCAGCGATTGATATAGGGGATGGCGATAAGTTTGTGTTTTTAAAACAAGTTATTCCTGATGTTACATTTAACGGTTCTACAAGTGTAAACCCAGATGTAGCCTTTACAATGAAAGTAAGAAATAATCCTGGGGCTGATTTTCATGAGTCTACTTCAAGTACAACGACAAGAACTGCAACAAGTCCTGTAGAACAGTTTACAGAAAAATTAAATTATCGTTTACGAGGTAGGTCTTTTGCATTAAGAATAGAATCTACATCATTAGGAACGAAATATAAATTAGGAACACCAAGAATCGATATACGAGAGGATGGTAGACGCTGATGTTAATAAACAGTATTCCACAGTATATTCAAGGTATTACAAATGCAAAAATAGATTTGACAGCAACAGATGCTGAGACTCTGTTTACAGTTCCTAGTGATGCCGATTTTAATGCTGTTTCAATAAATTCTATTTTAGTGTCTAATGATGATACGTCTAACGCATCAACCATTACAGTAAATATTGTTGGTGATGGACTTAATTCAGCAGGAGCAGTAACTGCTCATACTTTTAGTTTATTTAAGGATACAGTCATCGCTGCTAAAACAACAGTAGAGCTTTTAACGAAAGATATAATTTTAAAAAGTGGAGAAGTTTTACAGGTACAAGCTGGTCATGTAGATAGATTACATGTCGTTGCTAGTATTCAAGAATTATCAAAAACAAGAATTACAACAAGTGCGATAGTGAGTATATAGATAAAAGGATTGTAAAATGAATTATTATAAGTTATGGTATCAACATGATTGCTCCGTATGAAAACCAAGCTAAAGGTTTAGCAAGTTTAGGTAGGTATGAAGATACTTATATTGTTCATGCTGCAGAGGGCGAAACAGTTATTCCTAAAGAAGTTTTAGCTAGTAATCCAAAATTAAAAGAAGACATTTTTAAACAAATGCGTGCAGTTGGTATAGAACAGCCAGAGAGTTATATTGTTGGTGATGCTTTAAACTCTAGAAACCCTATAACTGGACAGCCAGAGTTTTTCTTTAAGTCTTTTAAAAAGTTTCTTCCAACTATTGGTGCTATCGTTGGTAATATAATACTTCCAGGAATTGGCGGTGCTATTGGTTCTGGTTTAGGAAGTCTTGCTGCAGGGCAAAGTGTAGAACAGTCTCTTATAAATGCTGGTCTTTCTTATGTGGGTGGAAAATATGTGGCTCCACAAATTGATAAAGCAGTAGCAGGGTTTAGTGGAGGAACTGTACCTACAATAGGTTCTACTATTGGATCTGGAGCAAAATATGCTGTTACAGGTCCAGCTGCAGCAGGATCGAGTTTACTTTCTAGTGCAGGAGCGACTATACCTCAAGTTGTTACAGCAGGACTAACCCCTACAGTAGGGAAAGAACTTATGAAACTTGCAGAAGTACCTGAAATAGAGGCTTCTAATAAAAACAGTATTGTAGATGATTATTATGCTGCATTAGCAAGGGGAGAAAATCCTCCATTACCTGCAGAGTTAACTCCTCCTCCTGAATCTGCTTTATTTGCACAGGAAAAACAAGCTGCACCAAGAGATCCTCAAGAATTTCTAGCTAATGTTGATTATGAGGCTCTACTAAATAATGTTCTTAATAGACGAATGTTTTTAAATGCTGCCAATGGTGGATATATTACTGGTCCAGGATCACCAACTAGTGATTCTATTCCTACAAGGTTATCTAATACAGAGTTTGTACAAACAGGAAAAGCCGTAGCTGGGGCAGATCCAACAGGTAATAACAACCCTGACCAAGGAGCAAAAGTTATGGCAGGGATTATGAGAGCTTTTGAACAAAAAGCTGATCAAAATGCGAGGAGAGCATAATGGCAACTACAGAACAAACCACCATTACAAGGCAAGCCCCTTTTTTAGAAGACTATGCTCGTAAGTTATTAGAATCAAGTTATCAAAAATCACAAGATCCTGTAACTATACCTGATATAAATGTAGCAGGCTTTACTCCAGATCAAAAATCAGCCATAGAAAAAACTAGAGAAGGTATAGGAGCTTTTGAACCTTTTATCTCTTCTGCAGGTGATACGATTACTGATGCAATAGGTAGACCTTCTGTAGATGAAACATATAGTGCAGAAGGAATAGCTAAATTTTTTAATCCTTATACTCAACAAGTAGTAGATACAACTTTATCTGATATTGGTAGACAAGGTCAAATTGCACAAAATAGATTGGCTGGACAGCAAGTGGGTCAAGGAGCATTCGGAGGATCTAGAGCAGCCATTGCTTCTGGAGGATTACAAAGAGATGTGCTAGACCAGCAAGCTAAGTCTGCAGGTCAACTAAGAGCAGCAGGATTTGAGTCTGCTTTACAACAATCTAGAAATTTAGCTGACGCACAGATACGAGAAAGAAGTTTATTAGGACAGTTAGCTGGACAGCAAGCAGGGTTAGGTGGATTAAAACAACAACTTCAACAACAAGATGTAGCTAATTTATTAGGTATTGGATCTTTACAACAAGGTCAAGCTCAAGCGTTACTTGATGCACAGAGACAAACAGAGTTACAACAAGCCTATGAACCTTATCAAAGATTAGGATTCTTTAGTGATATATTAAGAGGTGTTCCGTCTTCTCAGCAAACTACAACTTCTGTTACTGCTCCAACTCCGTCGTTACTTTCTCAAATAGGTGGTGTTGCTGCAACAGGATTAGGGTTAGCAGGACAGTTAGGTTATAGACCTTTTGGTAATAATAGTTCATCAGGACTTGGTAATTTTAACTTTGCTAGTCTAGGGGGTAGTAAGTAATGGTGATGAACCCCTTTGAGATGTTGTTAAATAACTCTCAGTATAAAACAGCAGGTCGTTCAAAGTTTTTAGACCAAGGTACTGGAGGGGCTAATACTAGTGGGCTTGGTAATCAAAGGCTAGTTCCTTTTGCAAATGTATTACAAGAGCCACAACAGATAGATTTAAAAAGCAGTTTTAATCAAGTTGATAACGCTGAACTAGAAAAAGTAGGAAAAAGTGTTTTTGCTCCAGAAGGAATGAATGTAAACTTTAATGAGTTGGATAATAAAGATATTAATAGTTTAGCTACAGATAACCCTGAAAAGGTAACAGAAAAAGCAAAATCTTTTTACGATGGTGGTGGGGAAATAACAAAAATATTAGGTGCATTAAATAAATTATCAACAGGTGGAAAAGAAGTTGATAAATTATATAAAGGTTTGATTGCAAAAGCTGAGCCTGATCCAGCAAAAGCAAAGAAAATGGTAAAAGACTTTTTTGGAACTGACCCTGAAAAAGAAACTCCTGCGTGGGCTGATGCTGCACTTGCTATAGGACAATCTTTATTAAGTGCCGATCCAAATAAAACAGGATTACAAACTCTTGGACTTGCTTTAGGCGAGGGAGGAAAAGCAGCAAAAGCAGCAAAAGCAAAAACTAAGGCAAAAGATTCAGCTATGATGCAATTAGCCTTCGGTGTTTATAAAGAGGATAAAAAATCTCAAACTGCTCTTTTAGCAAACTATGAAAAGTTTAAACAAAAGCAAAGCGAAAACACAACTAAGTTAGGCAAAAACTTAACAGACCTTTTATATAAAGATAAAACATTTAACCAAAACGAACAAAAAGCAATAGCTGATAAAATTACCTCTACAGCAAATTTATTTCGAAAGGAAGTAAGAGGTGACTTATTTCAAGCAATATCCAAGAACAAAAATATATTTGACGGTGTTAGTATAGATAAAATACCACAAGCTATTTTTGCTTTAGCTAAAGAAAGTGGAATAGATACAACAGAAACAAACGCAAGTAATTTTGTAAAAGCTGATGTAAAAATAAATGATGAAAATCAGTTTAACTTTTTTAAACAAAAGTTTCCAAGTCAGTTTCAAAATATAGAGTATGATTCTACAAAATCTTATACGATAAAAGGTTTTACAGATAAAACA
>VMHT01104302.1_pt1 | contig 11969 bp, 15 predicted proteins | sample 4693611 | NCBI WGS metagenome assembly VMHT01 (sample SAMN12280063, study PRJNA550983) | marine metagenome | isolation source: seawater sampled from same location over 5 years 0.02-0.2 micron viral filtrate | place: USA: collected off the coast of southern California halfway between the port... ...
ATATAAATGTAGCCTATAACTAGAGAATGTTATATAATTATACCAAATGAAAGGTGCAAGCATGGCTTCAAAGAAAAGACAAAGTGCTCATTACGTTAACAATGCTGACTTCTCTCAAGCGGTAGTAGATTATGTCACAACAGTTAACGAGGCTAGAGATAACAATAAAGAGCTACCTATAGTTACCGACTATATTGCTTCCTGCTTTTTGAAGATTGCAGAAGGATTATCCCACAAATCTAATTTTAGTAGATACACATACCGGGAAGAGATGGTTATGGATGCTGTTGAGAATTGTCTCAAGGCAATCAATAATTACAATCTTGAAACGGCTACAAGAACAGGCAAACCAAATGCGTTCGCATATTTTACACAGATCTCTTGGTTTGCATTTCTCAGACGTATAGCGAAGGAGAAGCGTCAGCAAGATGTCAAGCTGAAGTATCTCGAGAAGTCTGGTATCGAGCAATTTGTAGATCTAGATCTTGCAGATGAAGCTGCAGGAGCTGTAATCAGTACATTTGTTGATTCATTGAAAGATAGAATTGATAAAATTAAGCAGGTTGACAATGTCTTCGATAATATATACAAAGAAGAAAAGAAAAAAGTAAAACGAACTAAACATGCTGATTCTGACTTGAGTGAGTTTATGCAATGAAAGTAGCTATCTTGAACGATACCCACTGTGGTATTCGTAACTCATCTGAAATTTTTTTGAATAACTCTGCTGACTTTTATGAGAATGTATTTTTTCCTGAATGCGAAAAAAGAGGCATTGAGCAGATTATTCATCTTGGTGATTATTATGATCACCGGAAGTTTGTTAACTTCAAAGCTCTAAATCATAATCGTACACACTTTTTGAGTGAACTACGTCGCCGAGGAATGAAGATGGATATCATTCCTGGCAACCACGACACATATTACAAAAACACAAATGATCTTAATGCTCTTAAAGAGTGTCTGGGTCACTATATGAACGAGGTGCATATCATTATGGAACCTCGTGTGATGGAATATGGATCGTTAAAGATTGCACTGCTACCATGGATCTGTCAAGATAACTATGAGCAGTCAATGAAGTTTATTCAAGAGTGTAAAGCTGATTGGCTTGGTGCCCATCTTGAGCTTAGCGGTTTTGATATGATGAGAGGTGTACCCAATGTACATGGTATGAACCATCAAGTCTTTGAAAAGTTTGAATTGGTTCTTTCCGGTCACTTCCATACATCATCTCGTAAAGATAATATTTGGTACTTAGGGTGTCCAATGGAATACTTTTGGTCTGATGCTGGTGATCCTAAGTATTTCCATATTATCGATACAGAGACTCGAGAAGTAGAACAAATTAGAAATAACTACACTTTGTTTGAAAAAATCGTTTACAATGATGACAAAATGGACTATAATACCTTTGATGTCTCACACCTTGATCAAAAGTTTGTTAAGGTTGTAGTCATCAATAAACAAGACACTTTTGTGTTTGATAGATTTATAGATCGTATTCAGAACCAAGATATTTTGGAACTGAAGATTGCGGAGAACTTCAATGAGTTTCTTGGCGAGAATGTTGGAGACGAAGGTCTAGAAATTGAAGACACAGCTCAGTTGGTTGATGACTATATAGAAGGTGTCGACACAGACTTGGATAAGGCAAGAATCAAAGTCAACATGCGTGAATTGATGACAGAGGCACAGGCACTAGAGATAGCATGATTATATTTAAGACGGTACGTTATAAGAACTTCCTGTCTACAGGAAACACATTTACAGAAATTGACCTGAGTAAAAATAAAACAACATTAGTAGTAGGTCAGAATGGAGCGGGCAAGTCCACAATGTTGGACGCTATATCGTTTGCTCTGTTTGGTAGGTCACATAGAAATATTAATAAGGCTCAACTTGTAAACTCTATTAACTCAAAGGGTGCAGTTGTTGAAGTCGAGTTTAGTGTGGGTAAGTCTGATTATAAGATCATCCGTGGTGTCAAACCTAATATCTTTGAGATTTGGTCTGGCGATACTATGCTTAATCAGTCTTCTCACGCTAAAGAGTACCAGAAGATCCTCGAACAAAACATTTTGAAACTGAATCACAAATCGTTTCATCAAGTTGTTGTTTTGGGCTCCTCCTCTTTTATTCCATTCATGCAACTCTCGTCTATCAATAGACGTGATGTTATCGAGGATCTTCTGGACATTAATGTATTTTCCAAGATGAATATTATTCTGAGAGAAAAACAATCTGTTATTAAAGATCAGTTGAAGGACATTGGATATAACATAGACATTATCAAGAACAAGATACAAACACAACAAAAATATATTCAAGACATCAAAACTTTAACTGATGATAATAAGAGGGAATATGAATCTAGGATACATGACGCGCAGAATAGTATCAATGAGCTACAAGCTGCGAATAGTGAGCTTAGCTTGGGCCTCGAAGAATCTATTCGAGACACCGAGGAAAGGAGCACGGCTTTACATGATAAACGCCAGGCCCTTATGCTCAGAGGTCAAGATCGGCAAACAACTCTCAGCAACGTCCGCAAAAGGATCAAGTTTTTCAAAGAGAATGAGATTTGTTCCGTATGCGACCAAGCCATCACAGACTCGCATAAACATGTCATTTTATCAGCTGCGGAGCAAGAAGCCAATACAGTACAATCGGAATGCCGTGAGATTGGTACGGAGGGGACCTCGGTGGAGAAAGAGATTAGCGAGACCCTCGACGTACTTCGAGCGCTTCGATCTAAGGTATCTGAACTCAGTGAGAACAACATCGAGATATCTGCGTTCCAAAAACAAATAAAGGAGTATCAGCAGTACTTAGAAAAAGGTGTATCTGCTGATCTTAAAGAAGCTGAAGCTGATCTGTCTACTCTTACACACGATCGAGACAGCATGCTTGAAACTAAATTTGAAGTGTCAGAAGAATATTCATATAATGCTGTCATGGCACAGATGTTGAAGGACACTGGTATCAAGACAAAGATCATTAAGCAGTATATGCCAGTGATCAATCAACTTGTTAACCAGTATCTTCAAATACTTGACTTCTTCGTACACTTCAATCTTGACGAAAGTTTTACAGAAACAATTCGATCAAGACACAGAGACGACTTCACATACGATTCGTTCTCTGAAGGAGAGAAACAAAGGATTGACCTGTCACTACTATTCACGTGGAGACAGATTGCAAAGATGAAAAACTCTATTGCAACCAATCTTTTGATTCTTGACGAAACTTTTGATTCATCTCTAGACCATGAAGGTGTTGACAATTTGCTCAAAATCCTCTATACTTTAGGAGATGATACAAACATATTTGTAATCTCTCACAAAGGTGAAATCCTTGATGGTAAGTTTTCTGCTAAACTTGAATTCAAGAAAGAAAAGAACTTTAGTAAGATGGTTGCATAGGAGTATATAATGGAACTAAATGACGGTACACTTTCAGTATTGAAGAACTTTTCTGGTATCAACCAGAATATTCTTATTAAGCAGGGAAGCACACTAAGAACTATTAGTGAAGCTCGTACAGTGCTTGCTCGAGCATCTGTAAAAGAACAGTTTCCCAAGAACTTTGGGATCTATGATCTCAATGAATTTATCGGTGTCTTATCTCTTGTCGATACACCTCGTCTCAAGTTTGATGACAATTATGTAACGATTGGCGATTCAACTGGTAGATCAAAAGTCAAATATTTCTTTTCTGCAGAAGAGATGCTGACGACACCTCAGAAGGATATCACTATGCCTGATGCAGATGTTAAGTTTGTATTGACTAACGATACACTTAACAAGCTCAAGCGAGCAGCTGCTGCACTAGGACATAGTGAAGTAAGTATCTGTAACAAGAATGGAGTACTTAGTCTTTCTGTTGTGGAAACACAAAACTCTACATCCAATACCTTTTCTATGGATATTGATGGAGAGTATAGTCAAGACGCTAACTTTAACTTTGTCTTGAATATCGCGAATCTCAAGATCCTGCCTGGCGATTATGATGTTGAGATCTCGTCTAAATTAATAACACAGTTCAGTCATAAAGAACAAGATGTTCAGTACTGGATTGCTCTTGAAAAGACGTCTACATACGGAGTATAAAATGCAAGAAGAATTGCAAGAACTTTCTAACAAGACCAGCCGTTCAACGGTTGCTGTCATCGATGCTATGACCCAACGTGGTGCATTCAAAGGTGAAGAACTATCAACCATTGGTAGTCTTCGTGATCAGTGTATTCAGATCATTCAGATCTGTGAGACACTAGCTCAGGAAGCTGCTATGGAGGATGACGACGAAGAAGAAGAATAAGTTTACAAACTCATTTGAATGTTGTATAATATCTTTTTTGTTATGGAGTTTGTAAATGAATGATTTTCTCTGGGTCGAGAAGTACCGTCCTCGTACGATTGCTCAAACTATCTTGCCTGACGGTTTGAAGCAAACATTCCAGAGTCTAGTAGATACCGGTGAATTGCCTAATATGCTTTTCACCGGTACTGCCGGTCTCGGAAAGACCACAGTAGCTAAAGCTCTGTGTAATGAACTTAAACTTGACTACATTGTTATCAATGGATCTGAAGAAGGTAACATTGATACACTTCGTGGTAAGATTAAACAGTTCGCTAGTTCTGTCTCACTTCAAGGTGGCTATAAAGTTGTTATTCTTGATGAGGCTGATTACCTTAATGCACAATCGACTCAACCAGCTCTTCGTGGATTCATAGAAGAGTTTGCAAACAATTGTCGATTCATTCTAACTTGTAATTTTAAGAATCGTATCATTGAACCCCTTCACTCTCGTTGTGGTGTGTACGAATTCAATACAAGTAAGAAAGATATTGTTCCTCTATGTGAGGAGATGCTATCTCGTGCTCGCGGTATACTCAATGCTGAAAATGTATGCTATGATGATTCTGCTGTTGTACAAGTAATTATGAAACACGCTCCTGATTGGAGACGTGTGCTTAACGAACTACAGCGTGGTTCTGTAGGTGGTATGTTCACTTACATGCAGAAGCAAGACAATATCGATGATCTGTTTGTTCATCTTAAAGCAAAAGACTTCAAGAAGATGAGAAGCTGGGTTGTCAATAATATTGATACAGACTCGTCTGCAATCTTCAGAGCTTTGTATGATAAGATGTATGATAAACTAAATCCTCAGTCTGTTCCTCAGCTAGTTCTTATTCTAGCTGACTATCAATATAAGAACGCTTTTGTTGCAGACCATGAACTTAATGTGGTTGCGTGTATGACGGAGATTATGGCTAATGTCGAATTCGCTTAGTCCATTTACGTTCTTAAATGAAATTAATCATGGTAAGAAAGATATCATGGTTGATGATCTCGTTGAGAAACAATATGTACCATTTATGGTTAATCGTTCGCTATCATACTTCAATGATACTATTCTGATGGCCAACGAGATGAATATCAATCACCACTTAGACAATAGACTCCAATTTGACTTTTTGATAAATATAGTCAGAAAACGTAAACGGTTTTCAAAATGGTTCAAACCTGAATCTGAAAGTGATGTGGAAGTTGTTAAGAATTATTATGGCTATAGTAATGAAAAAGCCTGTCAAGCCTTAACCCTTCTCACAAAAAGTCAAATTGAAGAATTGAAAAAGAAGGTGAACAAAGGTGGAAGAAAATAATATTGTTGAGTGGACTCCAGGTAGTATGCTTGAAGTCACTCTAAACGAGCCAGACGACTTCCTAAAAGTAAGAGAGACCTTAACTCGCATCGGTGTTGCATCTCGTAAAGATCGCAAGCTATACCAATCGTGTCACATCTTACATAAGCAAGGTAGATACTTTATTGTACATTTTAAAGAATTGTTTTTGCTTGATGGAAAGAAATCTAATTTAGAAGAAAACGATTTAGCACGTAGGAACACTATTGCTACATTAATGAGTGATTGGGGATTGGTTTCAATTGAAAACAAAGATCATGCTCAGCCGTTAGCTCCTCTAAGACAAATTAAAATTATCTCATACAGAGATAAAGATCAGTGGGAGCTTTGTCCTAAATACAACATTGGAAATAAATGATGAAAAAATTTAAATTATGGTGGAACAGTACAGACAGTATTGAAATGGTTCTTTTTGCAACACTCGCATTCTGTCTTGGATGGGGTGCATATCAAGTTGTATTAGGATTAATAGGAAGATTCTTTTAATGTATAAAGTAACAGCATACTTTAAAGATTATAAGATAACTCAAAAGTTTTATGACTTATATGATGCTATTGATTTTAGAGATACAGCAGATGCTCATTATCCTAATAGTGTAACATTTGAAAAGGTAAAAGATATGAGAGAAATGATTGTAGATAGCTGGAATAGCGTAATGAATGCAGAGATGAATCCTTTACGTCATATTCCAGATCTAAATACTAGACACATGGTATTACAAGTATTAGCTTGGATGTGGTGTTTAGTGTTTGCTTTTATTGTGGGTAGCTGGACAGCATTTGGTGTTAGTGCAATTGCTCATGTTGTATTGCTTGCTGCCATTTGTATTACAGTAGGAACATTTGAAACAGCTAAACGTAATCCAGACTTCTTTCAAAAGTTTCCGACAAGCACGCCAAGTCGTGCAAGAACACTCTGGATCAACGGTAAAAGAGTTTCCGATCCGTATGGTGGTGAGCACGAATAAAAATTTTATAACCTGTTGAAATCTGAATACAAAATACTTATATATAGTTTATAGGATGCCGCGGGTGCGGGTCCATCTACAACCTTGCTTAGTCTAGGAGGTTCATATGACAGGCAATACTTTCACGTTCCCACGTGGTGCGTTTGTTGGTTTCGACCACATCTTTAACGATCTTGAAAAAATGGCACATGCCCATCAAAAAGATCATTATCCACCACATAACGTAGTAAAACATAACGACGACGAGTATCTTATCGAGCTTGCAGTCGTAGGATTCAAACAAGCTGATATTGATATCGAAATGCATGATGGTATTCTTACCGTCAAAGGCAACAGAGATTCAAGACGAGATCAGAACTTGTATGTCCATAAAGGTATCAGCGGTCGTAAATTCGAGAGGTCATTCAGACTTTCCGAATTTGTAGAAGTCGTTGGAGCTGATCTAGAGGATGGTTTGCTTACAATCCACTTGGAGCGTATCATTCCAGAAGAGAAGCGTCCCCGTAAAATTTCAATTAACAACGGGGTTAAAAATGACAGCATTAGCACTACAAAGCCTAAGCTTCTCAACGAAAGTTCTTGAGAAGGTAGGCACATTTCTAAAGAAGACTCTCCAAGGTATTATGATCGGTTGGATGGTGGCAAGACAAACCCAAGCCAATCGCCATATTGCGGATCTTTTGATGAGAAGTGGTGAATATCGAAAAGGTGAGCATAACTACTATACTCTTCTTGCCGATCTAAACCAAAAAACGATTCAGAATATTCACAAGGAGTTCAACAATGATTAATTGGTTGAAGTCACTTTTTAGTAAATCTAATATGTCTTATCAACAAAGACAGATTGAGAGATATCTTTCTAACTCAACCGACTTGGTAGATCTCGAAAGACGTCAACGTGAACTTACACACGGAAGGTTTAAATTCTAATGAACGTACTAGGATATTACTTGGTAGCATTCGTAATGTTGTTTACAATTGGAGCTGCTAACGCAACTACAATTGATATGCTCAATAAAGATGCTGCTGGCAACAAAATGGTATATGGTCAAGAAATTGCTCGTGTTGCTGTAGGTGATACAGTTACGTGGGTACCAACTTCTAAAGGTCACAATGTCCAAATGGTTGCAGGACCTGATGGAGCAAATCTTCCAAAGAAGTCAAAAAACGGTAAAGAAGTTTCTATAACTTTTGAAGTACCTGGTATCTATTATTATTGGTGCACACCACACAAAGGCATGGGTATGATTGGTCTTGTTGTAGTTGGTGACGATATATCAAATAAAGATGCAATTGCTAAAGCAAAAGCAATGGGTAAGTCAAAAAAGAAACTGAAAGCACTGTTGGGTACACTGTAATGTGGCCTTACACTAACGAAGAAGCTGATTGGCTCACTAAAAAAAGATAAATAAAAAGGAGCGGCTTTCGCTCCTTTTTAATTTTAGGAGGGCATTATGCAGAAATGTAATTCATGTGGACATGACTGTCATTGTAATGAAGAGAGTTGTCCCAATTGCATAAATGATGTATGCTTTATATGTAACTGCGAAGAAGCTACGAGAGATATACCAACGTCATTCACACAGGAGAATGTGTAATGCGTAGACTGCAAAAGATGATCGAGAGTGCTCTTGTTGATAGACAAGAACAATACATTATAACACGAATCGATCAATTAAAACAAGATATGGATAAGGCAAGTGATGAGCTTGATAAGGCTTGGTACAATAGACTTATTCAGGAACTGAATTGGGTCTTACAAATGAAAGGTAAGCCAACACACAATTGTTATATGGAAAACGAGGAAAAACAGATATGGACGTGAATAAACTTAGAGAAGAATTAGAAATTGACGAGGGTGTCAAACATGAAATTTACTTGGACCACTTGGGCCTACCCACCTTTGGCATTGGGCATCTTGTGCTTGATTCTGATCCTGAGCACGGCATGGCTGTTGGAACGGCAGTCTCAGAGGATCGAGTCATTGAGGCATTCGATGCAGACGTTGATACAGTGCTCGGAGAGTGCAAAAAGCTCTACAGTGACTTTGAGGAGTTGCCTGGAGAAGTCCAATTGATCATTGCCAACATGTTGTTCAACATGGGTAGACCAAGACTGTCTAAGTTCAAAGGTATGAAACGTGGTGTAGATGCTCGTGATTGGAATGCTGCTGCTGATGAGATGGTTGACAGTCGTTGGTATCGTCAAGTAACAAATCGAGCACAAAGACTCGTTGATCGTATGAGAGCTGTTGCCTAAACATCAATAATGTGATATAATTATATAATGAACTTTTATACATCAGTTAACCGTTACGGTAATAATATTCTGTATCGTGGTTTTGAGAATGGTGAGCGAGTAGCTCGTAAAGTATTCTTTCAGCCTACGCTATTTCTACCATCTAAAGTTAAGACTGGCTGGATATCTCCAGATGGTCTTGCTCTTGAACCTAAACTTATGGACAGTATGAAAGCTGCACGCGATCTATATTCGCGTTATGAAGATGTGCAAGGTCTTGATGTCTATGGTACTGACAACTATACTACACAGTTTATTACTGAACAATATCCTGATGAGATTCCCTTTGACAGATCTCAGATCAACGTAACTACTATTGATATTGAGGTTGCGTCTGATGATGGTTTCCCTTTTGTAGAAGAAGTTGCTCATCCTGTCATCACAATCACTTGTAAGAATAACATAGATGGTATCTACTATGTGTGGGGTCTCTACGACTATGACACATCTAAGTCCATTATGGATAATGTTCAATATAAGAAGTGTGAAGATGAGCAAGAGTTGCTCACAGACTTCTTAAAGTTTTGGAATCATCCTGACACTTGTCCTGATGTTGTCACTGGCTGGAATACTCGTATGTTTGACTTACCTTATCTGGTTAGACGAACTATGAAAGTTGTTGGTGGTGATGTGTATAAAAAGATGTCTCCCTGGGGTGTTATCAACCAACGTGATATTGTTATTGCAGGTCGTACTAATATTGCATATGAACTATCTGGTATTCAACAGCTAGACTATTATGATCTATTCCAGAAGTTTGGATACTCTTATGGTCAGCAAGAATCTTATAAGCTAGATCATATTGCTCATGTTGTTCTTGGTGAACGTAAGTTATCTTATGAAGAGCATGGTAGTCTGCATACTTTGTACAAAGAAGACTTTCAGAAGTTTGTAGACTATAATATCAAAGATGTTGAGCTTGTGGATAGACTTGAAGAGAAGATGGGTCTCATTACACTAGCCATAACGATGGCTTATCGTGGTGGTGTCAACTACTCTGATACGTTCGGTACTGTGCAGATCTGGGATTCTATCATCTATCGATTACTGCAGAAGATGAATGTTGCTGTTCCTCCTCGTAAGCGTCAGACGAAAGTGAAGTTTCCTGGTGCTTATGTCAAAGATCCTCAAGTTGGATTACACGATTGGGTTGTCTCATTTGACTTGAACTCTCTGTATCCTAATCTTATTGTTCAGTATAACATGAGCATTGAGACTATGGTTAATGGACGTATACCCGGTGTAGACGTCAATAGTATTCTTGAGAACACTAGTAAAGCTAATCCAGATGACACTACTATGGCTGCTACTGGTATACGTTTTACTAAAGAGCGTCAAGGTATCATTCCTGCTATTATTAAGAAGTACTATGATGAGCGTCGTGAAGTTAAGAAAGAAATGCTTAACACACAGCAACAGATACAGAAGGGTACTTCTAAAGAACTGGAAGCTAAAGTCAATCAGCTCGAGAATCAGCAGATGGCCATTAAGATTCTAATGAACTCCTTGTATGGTGCTCTTGGTAATGCTCACTTCAGATACTTTGATAACAATGTAGCAGAAGCTATTACTACATCTGGCCAGCTGTCTATTCGTTGGGCTGAGAAAGCTATCAATGAAGAAATGAATAGTTTATTGCATACTATCAATGAAGATTATGTAATTGCAATTGATACTGACTCTCTGTATGTGAATATGAAACCTCTTGTTGATAAGTTTGAACCTAAGGATCCAACTAAGTTCTTAGATAGTATTACTAAAGAACACTTCGAAAAGATTCTTGCTAAAGCATATGATAAGCTCGCTAAGAAGATGAATGTGTTTGAGAATCGTATGGAGATGTCTCGTGAAGTGATTGCTGATAGAGGTATCTGGGTTGCTAAGAAACGATACTTCTTGAATGTTCTAAACAATGAGGGTGTACAGTATGCTGAACCCAAGTTGAAGATTATGGGTATTGAAGCTATTAAGTCGTCGACTCCTCAAGTCGTTCGTGATAAGTTCAAAGAATTGTTTCGTGTGATTATTGAGAACTCTGAAGAAGATGTACAGAAGTTCATTGCTGACTTCAAGACTGAGTTTATGACTATGGATCCAGAAGTTGTTTCTTTTCCTCGAGGAGTAAAGGATGTAGATAAGTGGAGTGATAGAAAAGTTATCTACAGTAAAGGTTGTCCTATCCACGTCCGTGGAGCTCTGTTGTATAATCATTACATTGATAAGTTAAACTTAAATAAAAAATATGAGAAAATTAACAACGGAGAAAAGATCAAGTTTTGTTATCTGAAACTACCTAATCCCATCAAAGAAAACGTGATCACGTATCCATTGAACTTACCGAAAGAGCTTGACCTTCACAAGTATATCGACTATAATGCTCAGTACGAAAAGACTTTCTTAGAGCCTCTGAAACCTATTCTTGAAGCTGTGGGATGGTCACACGAACCAGTAGCTAGTCTGGAGGACTTCTTTGTATGATGTATTCGCTAACGGTGTTCAAGTCTCCACGTTGGTGGGATAAGCAACAGCGCTACGTATATGATAACAAGACCCATCGTCGGATTAATATCGACGGATGGGATTCGTTTGTTAAGTTCTTTTATAAATTATCTGAGAGGCCTCTAGATGGTAAGCAAAACGCTGAGCTCATATCTCCTGCTGTCTTTGAACCTAATACCACTAGAAAGAATGAACACGTTATAGAGTGGGCTGGTTGGTGTGCAGTAGATGTAGACGATTATGAGAGTGAAGGAGACATAAAGAATGATATTATTAAGCGTTTTTCTCATTATAACTTTTTGTGTTATTCTACTGCTAGCAGCACAGTCACTACGCCAAAGTTTCGTCTTGTCTTCCCACTTTCAACCGCGGTTGAAAACTCTAGAATCAAGAATTTTTGGTACGCCCTCCAACGTGAGCTTGGTGAGCTCGGAGACGAACAGACTAAAGACCTATCTCGGATGTATTACATACCTGCAATGTATGCTAATCC
>VMHT01017673.1_pt1 | contig 11968 bp, 24 predicted proteins | sample 4693611 | NCBI WGS metagenome assembly VMHT01 (sample SAMN12280063, study PRJNA550983) | marine metagenome | isolation source: seawater sampled from same location over 5 years 0.02-0.2 micron viral filtrate | place: USA: collected off the coast of southern California halfway between the port... ...
AAGATATTCCCTCTCTACCACTCACAATCTGTAAGGCAATGTTCTTATCTGTACTATCAAACTCTTCTAGTGTAGTACATAAACTATCACCAAACACTTCCCTTAATGCTGTTAACTCAGCTTGAAACTTATAAAATATACCTATCTTCTGACCATTAAACTTTTCCTTAATAAAATTAGCCTTACTTAAGTCAAGCACAACTCTTTTTCCACTCTCGAACTTCACCGTTCCACTATACATCTGATGCATCTTAGTCATTAGCTTAACAGCAGTATCGCCAAGTATATACTCTCCATCTATCTCATAAACTAAATCTTTTCTAAGTACACTAATCATATCCGTAACCTTTTGACTAATAGGAACCAATAACACCTTCTCATTAATAGTAGACTTAAAACCAGCCTCCTTTTGACTATATGAAATAGTATAAGGCTTCATCTCTTCTATAATCTCAGTAAGCCCATTGCTATAGTCATTTATGTTATATCCATTGATCTTTTTCTGCACTACCCTTACATACTCACCAGCAAACTTATAAAAGCTTCTGTATTTACTAAAAGGATTTCCAGGCACACCATAAACCTGGTGATACATTTGAGAAAAACTCTCCGGAGTAGGAGTCCCTGACATTAAAATGACATATGGTTGATGGTCTTGTATTAATTCTTTTACAGTCTTAGCTCTTTTACTAGGCTTTGGAAAAGCTCCCATTGAATGAGCTTCATCACAAATAATGACATCCCACTTTATGTCCGGTATCTTGTGAATGCTTTCATAATTAATAGTAAACATTGTAAAATTAACAGGACACATTTTATCATAATCACTAGATATGGAGCTTATAGCTTTTTTCTTAGTAATAAACAATACATTTTCAACTTTTAACTTTTCACATATACCCAAAGAAGTTAAGGTTTTGCCTGTTCTAACCTCCATAGATAAGTAAAGTAGCTTTTTGTTTTTAAGCACTTTTAACCCCTTTTCAATGATATTTAACTGATAATCTCTAAATTTCATAGCAATTTTTGTATTTTAACACATTTCTCATAATCTTCAATATCTGTAAAATATTCCAACATTAATTCAATCATCTCCTTGTCATCAGGATATAACGGATCGTGAGCAAATAAAACATCTACATTAACCACACCTAATTCCATTTCCTCTAAAACTTCCTCTATTCCCATACCATCAACCACCATTTTGTAAGTATTGGTAAAAGCAATATGTAATCTTTGTGGATCTAACTGTATCATATGCTTAATGTTCCATTGGTTTCTAACTCGTGCTTGCTCCTCATTCTAATCCATTTTCCAGTCATATCTTTACCCTCTTCGGGTTTTACACCTGTCTTAAAAACAGCATAAGAATTTAGCCATTGATAAAATTTAATTCTCGAAACAGTCATTTTTGCTTTTGGGGCAAAGTCTGGATTCTCTGATATAAAATCAAGATACAACTCCTGCTTATAAACTTTAAAACCCTTATCAAAGTCTTCGTTTAAACTCTTACCATCCAATAATCCAACCCACTCTATAAATTCATAACAAGTCTCAGCAGATAATTGACGTATTTTAAGATTAACAAAAGAACTCTTAACCAAACCTTTGTTCATATAGTATTGTAAACAGTATATCATATAGTTGTCAAACTTACACCACTCATTACTAGACCAATCTCCAAACATTAACTTACCGAACTCATCATATGGAGTAAATGACTTGTTGTAGTATTGATTTAATTCTAACTCCCACTTTCTTCTTTCAAAGGAATTACCCTTTCCTTTTATAGCGTAGTTAGTAGTAATAGCAACTTTTGGTGACTTTTTAAAAGGAATCTTAATAGCATCCTTGTTTTTCTTCTCTAGTGTTAATCCTTCTGTAATCACACTAAATAATCTCTCAAAGTCAAAGTGTTTTTTTACATCATCAAAACAAAGTATCTGAGTGTCAGCAGAAACTAATTGATAGGCAAAAGACTTTTGGAAATCAAAACCCTTTCCATCAATAACCACTAATTTTTTCATATGCTGTAACGCATTCATAAATAAACCCTTTCCTGTTCCCCCTTCTGGATTATCACTAATCACCTCATCATTTAATATTACTGCTGGGCAATAAGATAAATTCTTATATCCGTGCATCAAATATCCTATTGTGCTTTCAGTAGATTCTATTCTCTTTTGGTTTTTAGCACAAATATTAGATATAAACTGTTTGTAATCACATTCTATTGATTCACAATCTTTAAAATTTCTATCTATAACGTGATCCTTCCAAACATAACCACCTAAATCAATATAATCAATAGGTGTTACAGTGTCATTAGTAATTTTAACTGCACAATTTTTATAATATATGTAAGACTCATTTTTAGTATCCTCAATAAAGAAAACCTTTATTGAATCTAATAATGTCAAAAACTCTTCCCTAAAATATTTAGTATGTTCTGCAAAATAATTGTATATCTCTATGTCGTCTATGGTAAGTAAGTGAGTAAGTATAAAGTCTTTGATTTGCTTCTCAGATGCGTGATCAATTAAATTGTTAGTGACCTTTACAAACACATAATTCTTACTTCCCTCAGGATTGTACTTGTAAAAACCATTATCTTCTAAAAACATTTTAAACTTTACGTGAAATATTTTAATAACACCCTTTTTACTTTTGGTCCAAAACTTATTATCAAAACTCTCTTCCTCAACTCTATCAATTACACTATCTAAAACTTTTTCATCTACTTCGTCAAAGTATTTCTTGATATCAGTCTTTGATTTGCCTTTTAAAATATTAGTCTTTATTTGGTTTATCTTTTCAGAATCTTCATAAACTCTAGTCCCGAAGTTGGCAATATTAGAGTAAGCTGAATCAATTGCTTTCTTTATTTCATTTAAATTAAAGTCTTGAGACTGGAATCCATTAAGGATATATTCAGCAAGTGACTTCTCTATACCAAAGTCATTAAATGATGAAGCCAATATAAACGCATTATGGTTTCTTTGACCTTCATTCATTGGGTATTTTTTCTCCCACCACTTTACTAAAATCTCTACAATCTTAGTTTGGTCTGTAATAGGGATTGTGACTTCTTTATTCTCCATAACTATTGGAGTGTCAGTAATTTTATCCCAAACCAATGAGTCTTCATTGATGTGAATTAAAGGGTCGTAGCTCTCGTAACAAACCCTAGATATGTTTTTAGATGTGCTATCAAAAAACTCTGAATCAAAATATTGCTGTAGAGCCATAAAATATTTAACGTGGTTATCAACATCAGCAGGGACCTTGATTAAAACCTTAAGGCCCTTGCCGGATGGTGATATGAAAACACAATAAACAAACTCATCACTAATTAACTCTTCTCTATGTTGGTGTAATTTCTTTTGAGTGTCGTAATTGTCGAAGTCTAAACATATTAAGCCACTATGCTCCAGAATGGAGTCATCGTTTCTTTTATTAAACTTTCCACTAAAACATATAGCAGGTAACTCCTGCTTTAGCTCATTAATTCTTTTTTTGTCTTTTTCTGTTCTAATCCTCTTAATAAGATCTTCTGAAGACCCATTACTTATTCTTTCTATAATTTCTTTAACAGGTAGGTGAAAAGGTTGGGTGGTATCCTTTATGTTTTTAAATATGGTGATGTGTGACATACTGTGACGATTTTAAATTTATTAACTTACTGATTTACAGCTTCTTTATACTCTTTATGACGTAAATGACAACTTCTATAAGAAAAAATAATAAAAAAAATAAAGTAGTATACCCAATTATATTTATTATAAATAATCCTAAAAAAGTCGTCATAGTCGTCATAGTAGTTTTAGAATGTAACTTCCTCAGTTTTCTTGGTAGGTTCAAACGTGTCTAGTTCAACGTATTTCTTTCCAGACTTTGAGGTGTTAACATTTAAGTTAACCCATCCATTTTTGTTGTTATCCTTAAGGAATACTATCGCATCCTCAACTTTAACAGACATTGATCCAACAACCCAATCAGGTTGGTTTTCTCGGGTTTTAAAAATAAACCCATCAGCAAACACTTTTTCTTTGCTCATAACTATATATATTTAAATTAATGTCTACAAATTAACTAGTGTAGACTTCTAGTGTAACTCTTCATAAATGAAGAACTCTTCTATATTCTCAGTGGAATCTTCACTGAAAAAATTATTGTAAATACCCAATGCCTTCTCCACCTTATCTTCTCCGCTGTCAATAAAGTCTTGTGTGGGCTCAAATATTCCAAGCATCTTATTTACTTTATCTATGGCATAAAAGACTACAGGTACTCCAAATAGCTTTTGGTATATGTAAGCTTGACTATCGTAATTATACTTCTTTGCAGAATACTTAAACTTAGATATATCAGACGTTGTTTTGATGTCTATAATTCTATCTGGATGAAGTATGTCAGCTTTTCCCTTCCACATAGCTCCTTGTATTTCTCTAATTGCAGGCACTTCGTATCGGTTCTTGCTATTGTATATGGCTTCATAAAAACTTAAATTGCTTTTCATTATCTCCACCAACTCATCTAAGTGATCAGCCTCCTGTTGCAATAACGCAATAGATAAACCTGTTTCCTTTAATTGATCTTTATAGTTCTTAGTGTTTCTACTAGTAGAGTCAATAATCACAAAATCATCCAACTTATGAGGCTCTAACATAGATACGTGAAAGTATCTACCTTGAACCATAGCTTTAGTTTCCTTAGACTGCTTTCTAAAGTTCCTAGGGTCATTTAACAGACTGTAAATATCTGAATTAGATAAGAACTGTCTGCCAAAATCTCCATAGTAATCTTTGTCTTCTTGTAGCTTAAGGAGGGTTTCCTTAACATCAAACATAAGTCTTGATAGTTTTAATTGCTTTTGCAGATAAAATATACTTCTTCTTTAATCTGTCTACTACTCCATCAAAACCTAAATGTTTGTTGTCTACAACATACTTCAAACAATCTTCCCACTTATCATCACTAATATCTAACTTAGCTTTTTCAGTATAAGTTGTCTTGTGATCATTGGTGTTGTCTGGGTCATTAGTGTCATCTATTAATAATAAACCATTTAAGGCATATTTTCTAGAATAAGAACTACTGCTACCAAAACTCTGAGCAATATCCATTCCCTTTCTAGATGGATCAACACCTGCACACGCAGTAACTGAAACACTTTGATCTGACTTATTATCCATTATAGTAGCAGTTGTAATTATAGTTACAATACCACCACACTCATTAATTGAGTCTGATAAAGTAATAGATGCATTGTGCTTTTTAAGTATAGGCTTTAAGGCCTCAAGTATGTCCTCACAAGAACGATACTTATATTTACCAAAACTATTGTATTGGTTCTTTGGAGCTTTTAACTCCGATTGGATTTTCATTAACTTTTCCATTGATTTGATTTAATTGTTTATGTAATTTACTGTACCTACTTAGTACCTTCTCTTTTCGTGTTTTGTAGAAAAGTAAAGACTTTCGATTGTTATCTTGGTAACAATTCCTAATTTTTATAAATAAACTATCTAGCTCAACCTCACACTCATTCATTAAGACATTTAATCTACCTATTAACCAACCCTTCTCTAAAAAGACATCATACTCATCGTCTGCTATCTCATCATAGTAAGGAGAAGAAGACTTAACAATAGTAAAATTGCTTTTTTCTTTATTTATCTTAACGCCCTTATGAATAATAGCTTTTTCATATTTACTATTGTCCATATATATAGTTGTTCTTGTTAACTTGGCTTGACTCCAAACCTCTTCTAGACTGAACATTTTAATTCTTTTATAAGATCTCTTAAATCGCTATCTACTCTCATTTCATTTCTAATCTTATCTTGTCCGTATAAAATATTAGAATGAGCCATCTTGTGATTATGCTCACTAAAAATGTAATCCTGTATATAACAAGGTCTTATATTTCTATCCTTACACAGATAGAAGTAAATCTGCCTAGCATCAATGTGATTTCTCTTTTTTGATTTGTTAAATAGACTGTCAGCTGGTACTTGGAGCTTCTCCACTACCACCTTCTCTATTTTCTGAAGTGCTTCTTCTTTTGTCATTTGATTGATAATATTCATAGTCATAAAAATCCTGACTATTTATTGTTATTAAATTATAATATTCTCTTTTACTGTAACCCATTTCAGGTCGCTAATATAATATTTGTCTATGTAATATCCAAATTTAGTCAGATAAATTATCCCATAAAAGTTGTAACTCTCTGATTTTTATATAGTTAGGATTGTCTTTTAATTTTTCTTTTAAAATTGACTCTGTAATCCAATTTACTTTTAATCCTTTCATTGTGGTATCGCTTTCGTACTCCATTTTTCTATAGTTTGTTCATTAGTTGAATCGTCAATATAATAAATATATCCATTCAATTCAACATATAAACTATCTTTTGATCTTACATCTATTTTCATAATTTATGTTTTAACTGTTAAAAAGTGGTCGGAAAGTGGTCTATTTTTAAATAAATAGTTTGGGTTAGCCCAAACCACCCCAAACTTTATATTAATTTATCATCTTTATACTCGTCATACTTTCTGTCTTCATCTTCATACTCCTCTTCTGGAAGTAGTAAAAACTCTAATTCATCAATGACTTCTTTTATTAAGTCATCACTTACATAAACCTCAAGCGTAGAAGTGGATCCTGCAATATAATCACCTACCAACACATCAATTATGTCGTCCTTTTTTATAAATATATTTTCTTGTTCTATTATTCCACCTACATCCTCCTCTTTTAATATATATATCCTGTATCCATCGGCAGACCTCGAGCTATATAAACTTACATCGGTTAAGCCTGTATATTCGTTTCTTATTATTACGTTAGCTATTTCTTTTTCCATTTTTTAAAGTTTTTAAATAAAGTTCTTTTTCGTTTTTACAATCATTATCTTTTATAGCTTGTTCTAACCATAGATTGCTATAATATATTATAAAGTCATTTTTCATATTCTCTTGGTTCTGTATGTTCTCCACAATCGGAGCAAATATCCGTCCATTTGATTTCTGCTCCACAACATTCTGATTCTTCCATTATAAGTGTCCTCCTTCTTTTTCTGTTTCATATCTCCATTCAGATTCTGATTCAGGTTCGTTCATACAAGAATTGTAATGTAAATTAGCGTCTGAACCTACACCAAAACCAAATTCATATTTACTCTCATTAATATTTCTATCCATTTCATAGATATATGTTTGCTCATTCTCAAAGAGCCATTCTTGAATGTCTTTTACATCATCAGGAACTTCTATTTCTACCTCAGCAAATTTGTGGTAGACACTACGGTTTTGAATTTTTACTTTCATTATACCCATATTAAATGTTCGTTATACTTTAGTAACCATTCTCTTTTTAAGTCATCGACATAACCTTTATGTATGGCATCCATACAGATATCTCTCCTTAATTCAGTTACTCTTTTTTCGACATATCTTCTATGCTTAAATCTTCTATTTAGTTTCATAAGTCTTAATATTCATTTGGTTTGCGTAGAGTCTGAAAAAATACTCTTTGCTAGTTATTAAATTATTAGCCCACAACTCTTGCAGGTATTCTAAAGTGTTATTTTGTTCTTTCATTTATTTATTTCTTTGATTAGTAAATCTTCTGTTTCATTTAGTGACGTTAAATAATATTCAGCATAAGCCGAGTCTATTGCACCACTGTTTAAATCTTCTATCATCCAACTTTTAATGTATTGTACATTTTCAAGTGACTGGATCGTGTTAGTCCTATCTTTGCAAGATGTAGACATCATTAGCATTAAGCCTATTGCCGTAGCAATGCACAATTTTATAAGTATTTTTTCTTTTTTCATTTTATTTTATTTAATTGTTTTACTTTATTTTTACTTCCAAAAAGAACATAACAGTTGCTTTGTTTACAAAAAATAGCCCATTCATTTTGATAGTTGCATAAATCGTAGTTATTTATCATTTTAGTTGGTTTTTAATTAGTACCTCTTTTTTAAATCTAGACTCCAGATCTAGCAGTTGATCCATTGTGAATCCTGACAACCTTTCAGTTGAGTAATGCATCTTAGATACTTCCTTGTTGAATAGTTTTCGTGCTAAATTTTGCACGTCTTGTATAATGTTAGTTTTATTCATTTTATTAATTTTTTTAAATTTTCTATTACTTCGTCCAACATTTCGCCATCAGATAAATAGTCAGGACTTTCACTATCTTGTGAATGCTTGCAACTACTAGCGAATTCAATTATTTTTTTTATTTCTTTTTTCATAATTTAGTTGTTATATATGCGTGTAATATTGAAGCAAATAAAGCTATTGCGAAGTATATTAACACGTCTGTTGATTTAGTTGTAAAGTCTGTTTTTTTTCTCATTTTGGTAATTTTTTAAAAATTTCTTCTCTGTCTATTGAGTCAAAGTATAACGGCTTTTGATTCTCTAAGGCATCTTTAATAAATTCATCACAGCATTTAAATATTGTTTGTTTGTTTGCTGTTGGATATATTCCGTCTTTGTCATTGTAAAATTTTAAAACGTAAATTATAAAGTCATTTATTAAATCGTTTGTTTGTAAAATATCTTTTTTCATTTGTTTTTAATTATAAATCCTGTCTTATCCTGCTTTGCCTCTGTACCCTTTGCAAGTAGTCCCAAAACAACGTTTTTATATTTAGTCATTTCTAAGTCTGTTTTGTCTCCGTCAACCACCTTGAAACCTTTGTAAGTTTTGGGTAATTTATCCATAAATACAGCGGACACATTGCACCCAGAATTTAAAGCTTCCACAACTTCGTGTTCATTGTCTTCCTTTCTTGATAATGTTAGATGGTATCTGGTCCCCAAATATTTTTTTACTTTGCCAATTATGGCGGTATAATCATAAACAATAATGTTTTTATATAAAGGATCAACTAACAAGTCAACGTTGCAGTGTTTTTTTAATTGATAGATAAAATCTATATCGCTGAACGTGTTAAGCCTTAAAGCTACATTTTCACCACTTGATGCTATTTGATTTATTTCATTGGCCAATTGAAAAAGAAACATTTGCTTATTATATAAATAATAGTTTGTTCTATTAATTCGAGCCTCTGAGACATTTTTAAATTTACCTCTTCCCGCCTGAACTAAGCAAGCAAGCGCGCAACCTTTCGAGGCTTTCGGGCATACGTTAACCCCTTTTTTATTATGGGTATAAGGTGACAAACTTAAATTGTAAGTCTTGAACTCGTTCTTATCTGTCTTAGTGTTGCCACCCTTAGAAAGTAAATTTTTAACTGGTTTATATTCTAACATAATGTATTTTTTATTTATTAATTTCGTCAGCTAATATAATAAAATTTTTATTAGTTTGACAATTTATTTGTTTTGTTTATAATCTTCAACAATGTTTTCAATATTTTTATTAATATCTTTTTTAATGTCTTTTAATCTCAAACCATACCATCCATCATCATACATCATTTTATCATTAGCGTAATATGTAAAGCTAAATCCTCTGCCCTCTATTGATGACACTTCTAAATCTACTTTTATTTCGTCAACAATTGTACTTCCTTTGTAGTATCCAGTATATTTTTTTTTTAATTTCATTTTATTTGTTTTTAAAAGTTCCTTTTTTGAATTCATAATCAACACACAACCCTAATAAAGATATTTGCAAATCCCCATTTTTAGTCAGTTTAAAATTTGGCTTGTGGTAAAGCTCACTAAGTGTTTTTATTATATCTGTCTTAGTGTATATTATATTTTCTTTCATTTTGTTATTTATTTATTATTATTCTACAATACAAACTTTTTTTATTTTCCATTTAGAGCCCTTTGAAGTGTCGATTATTGTTTCCCCGTTTCCATTTAACACCATCAAATGGGCTACTTTAGACTGATAACCACAAACAATAAAATAATCATTTTCATTATATTTACTTTTTTTCATATTTCGCCTAAGGTTAGTCATTGTAATAGGTTTTAAAGCATTGAATTCACTTTTTTTGCTTCTTACAGAATACCCAAATTTCCTTAATACATTTATATATGTATGTCTGTTTTTATTTGACGATGTGTAACAATATGATTTAAAAGGTATATTGAAAAAATTTAAACAAGTGCTAACACAAACAGTTTTTATTCCTTTACTGTGGTTTATATGCTCATTTAAAATTTTATATTTATGAGTTAAATCTAAATTCATTGTATTATTTATTTATTGTTTTCGACAGCTAATATAAAAACAAACATTTCTTAAAACCTAATTTAATTGTGTTTTGTTTAACCCTTTTGAATCCTGGATCAACAGAGTAACAACAGAGAAGAAAAAAACTTTAACAACCTTAAACAAAAACTATTACTTTTTACACCAACCTAACAGAGGAATAACAGAGATAAAACAATATTTTTATTTATTTGCCTTAAATAGGGTCGGGGTTTTATTCCCTTTGTAAGTATGTTTAAATACTTTTAAACGTTTTAAAACGGATAATTTAATTGTATTAAATACGGGGACGGGGGACGGGTAACGGGTCAACCGTTGCACGGTCAAACGTAACGAGCAACAGCAACAGCACCCACCACAGCAACCCCCAACCCCCACCGCACCACCCACCAAAACGGCAAAAATTCCACCGAGACCAACCAAACCAACACCCCCACCCAACAAAATAAAATCATTTTCCTATACACACACACGTCTATATCATAGTATATAGCCCCCAAATTATATGTGTTTCGTAACTTTTTAAGCCAAATATGACGACTCTCATCATAATTATGACGACTTTATGACGACCTATTACTTTAGATAAAGTACTCTAACTTATTGATAATCAATTATATATTAATTAACTATGACGACTATGACGACTTTTACTATAAAAAATATAAAAAAATAAAATAAGAAGAAGAAGAAAGTATATAGTTTTAAATTTCGGACAAAAACTCGTCATTCTCATCATATTGTTTTTTATTGCAGTTTATTTGTGTGGCTTAAAATATTTTATATATTTGGATAAAATTTAATCAAATGTCATACACTCCAAAAGATCTCGTTTTACACGACGAAGCTAGAACCAAGCTAAAGGCTGGTATCAAAAAAATAAGCGAAGCAGTTAAGAGCACATTAGGTCCAGGCGGTAATACAGTAGTTATCGAATCTCCTGCACATACACACGGAATAACGGTTACTAAAGATGGCGTCACGGTAGCCAAGGCTGTACAATTACTTGACCCAGTGGAGAACCTTGCGGTTCAGATGATGAGGGAGTCTTCTCAGAACACTGCGAATATAGCGGGTGACGGAACGACTACAGCCATTGTTTTGGCGGAGTCAATAGTCAAGGAAGGTCTTAAGCACTTGGCTGAAAATAACATTAGTTCCAATAAATACATTAAGTCTATTAACGACTATACGGACAGGGTGATTAAAAACTTGGAGTCGGTGTCAAAGAAACTATCTAAGAAAGGTTTGTTGGATGTTGCGACTATATCAGCGAACAACGACAAAGATCTTGGGAAAATAATTGCAGATACTTATTTAGAGGTAGGTACTGATGGCGTGGTCACGGTAGAGAATTCTCAGAATGACCAAACATTTAGTGAGGTTCATAAAGGTATTCAACTTAAGAGAGGGTGGGGTGCCAACTCTTTTGTGAATAACCAGAAGAAAGACGAGTGCGTGCTTGACGATTGCTACGTACTGTTATCGGATCACGTCATTAGTAACGTACTTCAGATTGAGAATGTATTGAAGCCCATTATTAATGGTGGGCATAAGCTACTGATCATTGCTTCGTGCAGTGCCAATGTGATGAATACATTGTCGGCCAATGTGGTGAGAAACGGATTGAAACTTTGTCAGATTGAGCCTCCTCAGTTTGGTTACAAGCGTCACGAACTGATGAACGATATAGCGGTAGCGACAGGTGGGAAGTATTTTGCTGAAGAGACTGGTGATGACCTCAACCTAAT
>VMHT01057489.1_pt1 | contig 11967 bp, 7 predicted proteins | sample 4693611 | NCBI WGS metagenome assembly VMHT01 (sample SAMN12280063, study PRJNA550983) | marine metagenome | isolation source: seawater sampled from same location over 5 years 0.02-0.2 micron viral filtrate | place: USA: collected off the coast of southern California halfway between the port... ...
GAACAGGTGATACTTTTCATAGTGTAACAAGTGCCAATGAACATTTATTTTGTGTTGGTAAACGATCATTAAATGGTAGTACAGTTTATACGCTAGAGAAATTTGGCGAAGATGATTCTATAAGTCTTGATTGCTCCTCCACCTCCACGCTCTCCCAACGTGGTACTCCTCTTGTTAAAGGTGCTTCGCAGTCAGGACTTACATTAATTACAGATGGATTAACGTCTAATCCACAAATACAAGAAGAATTTACTATTAATGGTGTAACAGGTACGTACAGAATTACTGCTGTTACCAACAATGGTAGTGGCACATATACATTAACATTAAATACTGCTTTGGCTTCCTCCCCAGCAGATAATGCTCCTATTACGTTTACTAAAGGATTTTTGCATACTGTAAATGGTATTTATACTAATGAATCAGTTAATGCAGTCTATGGTAATTCGTCTTTAGGAGCTTTTACTGTGTCAGGAACTGACACATTAACGTTTACAGTAGACCCACAACCAACAGGGGTAAGTGTAGGATTTAATTATACTCCTGAATTAGAAACAATGCCAATAGACGCTGAAACGGATACTGGCCCACTTACAGGATTACCACGTAGAATAGTGCGTTGCATAATAGATGTTGCTGATACATTAGATGTATCATTGAAGTCGCCTAATACGGCTTCAGCACATGAATTAGTAATATTACAAAGTGGATTTACTGTGGGTAGTGATTTGACAAAACAAACTGGCAAAAGAGAATTTTACTTTTTGGGATATGATAAATCTCCAACAGTAACAGTAACACAAAATGACCCCTTACCTTTAAAAGTTTTAGGTATGGCGTTGGAGGTGCAATTTAGCTAATGATAGACCCTTTAACTGCGGCTCTTGTTTTTAATCTTGGTAAAACAGCCATTAATTTTGGTTTAACAAGAACACAAAATAAACAAAGATTACAACAATTAAATCAACAACGTTTGTTGGCACAATTAGAAGGTATACAAACATCTAATCGTATTAATGAAATTGCTACTGAAACTTTAGCAGATAATTATACAGTTGCTAGTACATCAGGTTATTCACCATTAGAAAGTGCTTCTTTTAAAGCTATTCAAAAGAAAGTCGAAAGTAGACGTGATAAAGATATTACTAACGCTAAATTATCTACTACTATGGCAATTAATAGTATTAATACTTCACTTCAAAATTTAAATACTTCTATGCAAATGAACGAATTAGGTTTGATAATGGATACTGGTTCATTATGGTTTTCACATTCTAATCATATTAAAAATAAAGAATTAGAAAAAGCTTACCGAGCTAAACAAATAAAATTAATGAAAGAACATACAAGAGCTATGAAAGGAATGGTTGTAAATCAACGTGGAAGAAATTGGGGTTCAAAACAATTATTAAGACGAGCTCAAAATAAAACCAGTATTTATGGTAACTATTATGGAAAGTATAGAGATTAATGGCACTTAATAGAGGTAAATATTTAACACAAGCACCTTCACCTACAAATATACGTGTAAATGTGCCAGAATTTCGAGCATTTGATCAGGCTATTAATGTTGCTAGTGAATTAGCTGAAAGTAATGAAAAAAAAGATTTATTAGATTATAATAGAGCTTTAGATATAGAAAAAACAAAACAAAGTGACATTAAAACAAAAAATGATTTATTAGTAAAAGAAGAAGCTTCTTTACAAAAACAAATTAATCAAACGCATGAAAATTCATTTACAGAAGCAATTATTGCATTAGAAGATAAAGTTTTTGATTTAGAATTAAAATATCCAAATAATCCATCTCAAATAGATTTAGAATTAACAGGATGGTACGAAGGTCTTTTAAAAAGTGAAAATATTGATTGGTTAAAAGATCAACAACGATTTTTAAAATTTAATCAAAAATTTAAAAGTTTACATCATAGTGCTTTTAAAACTGCAAATACAAATTATTTAGCAAAATCAGAAAATAATACTTGGGAAGGAATAGGTTTATTAAATGAAAGATTAGAAAAAAGAGCATTTACTAATATTAATCGTATTCAAGATTGGGATGATTTAGCTAGTTTTACTTTATCTTCTATGGAAGATTTTACTTTATTAAATGATCGTTTAGGTAACTATATTAATTCTTTTGGTGAACACAGTAATAAAACTGAAGCTGATGTTTGGGCCATAAAAGAATCATATATTTTTAATAGAGATAAACATTTTATATCACATATTTTAACTAATCTTGTAATGGAAGAAGTTACTCCTGAAAGTATAGAATTAGCTCATATATTAAAAAATGCTTGGGTAACAAATAGATTACCTAAAAAATCAGAAGATCCAGAACTTGATTTAATGCTTGAAAATTTAGGTATTAATAGAAAAAATATTGAAGATGTATTTCAAATTATGGCTGATAATACAGATGGGTATGCACTTAACGTAGAAAAAACAGAAAAAATTATAGACCACATAGATACTGAAATACAAAAAAAACAAGACGAATTAAAAGAATTATATCTATCTTCAAATGAAGATCAGTTATCTAATTATATAGAAGGAGAAGCTCAATGGAATAAAGAAGTATTAACGATTGGGTTTGAAGCAAAATCACATTCTGATTTAGAACAAATATTTAAAATGAAAGACCCTGATTCTCCTACTGGAGAATTAATTCCTGATCAAAAAAAAATATCATTATTTAAAGATAAACAATCTGTAAATACGCAATTATCTGAAATAGTAAATTTTGCTATAAGAGGAACAGTAATTGAAGGTGTTAGACAACCAGCTAAAGTTAAAGATATATTAGAAAAAATAGACGCTATTCCTGAAGATAAATGGAAATTATTAAATATTAATAAAAAAGATGGTTTAGATATTATTAAAAATGCGATTGTTGATAGAGCTTTTGGTGGAGAAGGATGGAACGCTCTTACTATGTTTAACAATATATTAGATAAAGGAAATTTTGTTTTAGATCAACGAGCTAATAATGGCATTAATATGATGAGAGAATTAAATTACGTACCTCAAGAAATAATTAAAGTAATGCAAGACGCTACTTTATTAGATTTAAAAAATGAAAGTGATATTAATTTAATAGCTACACTTGCTTATGTAAAAAATAAAGTGTTTGGCAAAAAAGGCAATAGAGCTTTTGATGATATTAGTCCTAATTTTAATGAAATTATTAATGAAGTTTATAACAGAGTAGATAATAATGATTTAGTAGGTGCGGCTAATTATTTTAAAATGATGTTGAACGATGCAGATAATATTAAAAAAGGTAAATACGAAGCATTACAAAAGTTTAAAGAAACATGGACAGATGATAATGGTTTTAACATAACACAATTACATGACATGACTACTTCTAATGGAATTAAACAAGCAGCTGAAAATGAAGATTGGTTAAGTAGAGAAGCATGGACAGGAAGTATATCAAATATATGGCATTGGCAATCTGACCCTGATTCAGAAGATTTTTTAATGGGAGGAATGTATACAGAATATTTAGATGGAACGCCTAATATAGCTCAATCTTTTGCTCATTTAATGCAAAATGAAAATACGTTTAGTGGTATAGCTAATATAACATGGGCATTAACAGGAGCATTAACTCTTGGTTTTGCTCCATGGCAAGGTTCCGAATATCATGAAAATTTAAAAATTACTAAACCTGTTCAAAATTATATTAATGAATATGTTGATAATCATGTGTTGGATTTTATTAAAATGGAAAATCCTACAAATGAACATATTAGACAAGCATATGATGGGGCATACAGAAAAGCTGTTCAAGCAGTAGCAAATAGAGGATTACAATTAGATAATTTAATATTTGATGATGAAAATCCAAATTCAGTAATGTTAGTAGAACAAGGTGAAGCATTAACAAGTAAAATATTAGGTGGAGCTATGAATGATGTTGAAATAAAAGAAAATGCTATTGCTTTTATTTATCATCATACAAATAAATTTGGGAATACATTAGATTTGTTAGCTGAAGGATTTTTTGGAGAAGGTACACAAGCAAGAGATTTAACAGTAGAGCAAATGGAAGAATATAAACATGATTTTATGTCTATGGCAAAAGGTAACCAAATTCGCTTACAACCAGTGCCAGATAGTAAAGACACAGCTAATCCAAAATATTATATTCAAGTAGACATTGATGGTGATGGTTTATTTTCTACATTTACTCAAAATGGACAACCTGTTGAATGGGCTCCTAATGATCAATTTACTTCACACAATACAACTTATTCGCAAGATGGATTAGCAAGAGGATGGGCAGAAGCTTTAATAAAAGGAGAAACTAATTTAGGAGGATTTAATCTTGAAAATATTGCTAAAGGAGCTGGTATAGATATTAATAATATGACACCTAATGAAGAAAATACTTTAGCTGGGATGTTAGAAAGTCATATTAAAATGTATACTTGGAAACATAATACACTTGAAGGTATTGGAAAATTTAGAAAAGGAATACCAAACACTTTATCTGAATATCAAACTTCTATTGTTAAAAGTTTTAAAGGGTGGCACAAAACAAAACAATTAACAAGCAGAATAAATTTTAAAGATGAACAAGAACAAACTATTTATAATATTAAAAAAAGTAATAACCCTAATTTAGTAAATTTAGCTGATACTGACGCTACTAAAGAAACTGTTAAAAAAATTACAGCAGTAGCTGAAGGTGCTTTTGATTATACTTATGATGATATGGTTTTACCTCCAGCATATGAGTTTGTAATTACTGATATTATAGAAACATTAAGTAATATTGATATGAGTGAAGGTGGTAATATGGTTATGAATGATAATACTACATGGAAAAAAATTGTTGGTAAAAATACACAATTTTATAAATTTTTAGGTGAAGGTAATTATTTAAAAGCTAAAGAAGAATTATTACGATCTAGCTCTTATTTTGAAGGAGAACAACAACAACGATTTAAGCAGTTAATGAAAATATGGGGAGTTGCTTATAATTCCGTACAATATGTCAGATGATGTTTTAAACACAAATAAAAATGATGTGTTTGGACATTTAAGAGAAGTTCAAGATAATAGTCATTTATTAGTAGATGGAGAAAATTTTAATGAAGTAAATGAAACTACTGAAATTGCTAAAAGTGAAGATGAATTAGTTTATGATGGTTCGTTTGGTCAATCAGATTATAATTGGCAACCTTTTAAAGACAAAGTTATTCCTGATGGCACTATGTTTAGCTATCAAAATTATGGAAAAGTAAATCCTGAAAATACAGTTGGGTGGAATTGGCGACAAGATTCTTTTTTTGATACAGATGAATGGAGAAATTTTTCTCATGGTTTTATGAATGAAAACATTTTGGGAATAATGTGGACTGCTATAAATTCAACAGATCAATTATTTCCAGCAGACCCAAATTATAATGTATTTGAAGATCAGGAATTACAACCAATTACTAAAAGAGATTTTCATTATTATGCTGACTCCAACAGTAAACAAGAAACATTACATTTAATTAATCAAAAATATAGAGAAGCAGAATTATACAATAAACCTTTTTGGCAAATATTAGGAACATTAACAGGGGGTGTTACTGATATTTCAAGTGTCATTATGTTTTCTAAATTAGCTAAACCAATTTTTATGGGAAGTAAAATGAATAGACTAAAGAAAACCAGTGCTATTCTAGGTGTAGAAGAAGGTGTTAAACAAGCAGTAGATGAAGATAGACCTCTTATGTATGGGGCTATGGTACTTGGTACAAATGCTTTATTTCAATTATTATTGCCAGTTTTTAAAACAGGTTTTTCAGCAAAAGATAAAAATGCATTAAAGAATTTTATTTTACGAAGTGATTTAGATGATGAAATAAAACATATTGAAAAAAATAAAGAAATTCAAATTATCTATACTACAAATACAGGACGTTGGATTAGACCTGATGGTAAAGTAGTTAATGTAGGACAAAAAAGTGAGTTTGATGTTATGCCTATTGGGTGGATTCAAAAATCTGCTACTATGCAAAGAACAGAAAAAGGATATGTAATTAGAGTAAATAAAAAATTATTAGAAAAACAATTTAAAGAAAAAGCATGGACTAAACCACAAATGGAAGGAGTTAATCCTTTACCAGCAGATGCTTTTAAAACAATAGATGAATGGCAAGAATTTGTTTTAGCACATGAAAGAGCTCATACTTATATTCCACAAAAAGCTGGGGAATCAAAACCAATATATGAAAATAGAATAAATCAAGAAGCATTAAAACGTCCTCTTGTACCATATTCACATTTTAAAGCTGGAGAGTATTTACAAAATACATCTAAATATTTGAAAGAATTAGAAAACGAACAATTTATACCAACGTGGTTAGGTAAATTAGGAGAATCTTCTAATTGGAATCCTATTCAACGAATGATTAATCGTGGTAATTTAACTGCTATTAAATTTGCAAAATCTATTCTTAAATCTCCTTTATTAACAAAAGGTAATTTAGAAGGGGAAGCCTCACATGCTTCATTAAGTAATTGGTTAAAACTTGATTATAATAATTTAATGACTGCTGTTGATACAGTTAGTAAAGCTTATTCTAAATATAAAAAATCAACTAAAGGAACTGGGATTAAACCTATTACAAGAATTGAATTTAATGAACGTGTATCAAAAGGAGTAATAAATAAAAATTATAAAGATGTTTTGCCAGAAGTACAAGAAGCAACAAAAGCTGTTAAAGATTATTATAAATTTGTAGGAGAAAAAATAAAAGCTTCTAATCCAGCATTAAATACTCAAATACTTAAAGTAAGCGAATTAGAACGTATGTTACAATCAGGACAAAAGGAATTTACTCATACATACGCAGATGGAACAACAAAATCTATAAAATTAAATCCAAAAGAATTACGTAAAAGAATTAAAGAAGAAAAAAAATATTTAGAACAATTACGTAAAAACCCATTAAGAGAAAATTATTTAAACAGAGTTATTAATAGAGAAAAAATAAAAGCTAATATTCCAGCATGGAGAGAATTTGCTATGGCAAGTTTAGCAAAAACTATGCCAGAATTATCAGAAGAAGCACGTTTAGTTATAGTTAAAAGTTATGAAAATAAACTTCCTTATAAAAGACATAAAAAAAATGACATAAATAAATCGCATGAAGATATTATTATGGAAGAATATTTTTTTGCTCCTTCAGGAATGAGTGGAAATTTAAAAGCTCGTAAATTACAAATTGATCAAGAAGAATGGATGAGAGCTGGTTATTTTCATAGTGACCCAAGTTTTTTAATGAGTATGTATCATAGAAGTGTTTTGCCTGATGTATATTTAACATCTATTTTTGGTACACCTAATGCTATGGGTGGTGGATGGTTTTCTGCAAGAGGATACCAGCCAGGTCTTAAAAATATTGAAGCGGAATATAGACAAAAATGGAATAGTGCTTCAACAAGTGCTGAAAAAAAATTAATTGAAAAAGAAATGAAAGAATCATTAAAAGACGCTGAAGCTATTCGTGATTTATATAGAGGAGTATACGGAGTATCTGATGACCCTTCTTCTTTTTATAGTCAAGGTATTATGATGATGAAAATGTTTAATGCTATGACAGCACTACAAGGTGGATTAGCAAGTATTGTTGATCTTGGTCGTTCAGTATTTTTTAATGGTGCTAGTAGAAGTTTAAAAGCAACATTTGAAACTTTTACGTCAGACACTTGGAAACTTGTTTATGCTCAAGCAAAAAAAGAAGGTCGAGCGGCTGGTGAATTATGGGAATTACAATCTCATGCTCGTGCTATGAACATGAACAATTTAGAAACTATGTATAATACAGGAAGTAAAATAACTGCTGGTATGCAAAAAGCAAATTCGGCTTTCTTTTTAGTTAATGGAATGAGTATTTGGAACCAAATGATTAAAACACATATGACTGCTATGATACAAACAAGGGTATTAGAAGAAATTGGAAATTGGGCAAATGGTACTATTACTAAAACACAAAAAGCTAAATTAGCTCAAGCTGGAATAAATAAACAAGACGCTATTGCTATGTGGAGAGAATATGTTGAACACGGAAAAGGAGTAGGAGCAAAAAATAATGGAGGAATTAAATATAATAGAATGGCTTTTTCTGAAGAATGGTATGACGCAAGTTTAACAAAAAAATTTAATTTTATTATAGAAAATGATTTGAATATTGGAATCATAACTCCAGCTTTGAATGATACTCCTTTATGGATGTCTACACAATTAGGTGGAATTTTAGCTCAATTTAAAAAATTCTCAATGGGTATGACCCAAAGAATGATGATACGTGGTTTTCAAGAAAAAGACGCAAATTTTTTTGGAAGTATTGTTATGATGGTAGCTCTTGGAGCAGTTATTGATATGATGAGATCAAGAGCTTTTAATCAAGATTATTCACAAAAAGATTTTCATAATAAAATGATGGACGCTTTTGAGCGAAGTGGCGTAGGAGGAATCTTTATGGATGTTGGTAACTCAGCTCATAGAATAATAGCAGATGATTTAGGAGGAAAATTAGGAGGAGCTATGGGGCCAACTGGGTCAAATATAGATAAACTTTTAAATGTTTTAATTAATTCTGATGATTCAGCACAAGCTTCGAATGTGCGTAGATTAATACCATTCCAAAACATATGGTATCTTGATTCTTTATTTGATCGAATAGAACAAGGTATGCAATAATGTCAATTACAATATCTGATACTACGCCTAGAGTACAGTATACAGCCGCAAACACACAAACAGCATTTTCTGTTCCTTTTGAATTTTTTAATAATACTGACCTTGTTGTTATTAAAACATCTAGTGGCACAGATACTACACTTACTTTTAATGCTTCACCTTCTAGTGCGGCTCAATATTCGGTAACAGGGGCTGGTGCTTCTGGTGGTGGTTCAATTACTCTTGGTGGCGCTTCTACTAATGGAGATATTTACACAATTTATAGAGAGCTTCCAATAGCTCGTACTACTGACTTTTCTGCTTCAGGTTCATTTCCAGTAGAAACACTTAATACAGAATTAGATAAAATTGTGGCTATGTCACAACAACTTGAAAGAGATTTAAAATTTTCCCCTAGAGCTTCTGCTACTACATCAAATACTTTTGATTTAACTTTTCCTAACCTTGTCGCTAATAAAATATTATCCGTTAATTCTGGTGGTACTGCTTTAGAATTTGCTGAAACAACTACTGATGTTTCAACTGTGGCTGGAATTGCTAGTGCAATTAGTACGCTTAGTGCAATAGCTAGTAATGTATCGACTGTGGCTGGAATTGCCTCAAATGTAACAGCAGTAGCTGGAGATTCTGCTGATATAGGTGCTGTGGCTGGAAAAGCTACTGAAATAGGATTATTAGGTACTTCTGATGCTGTTGCAGATTTAGCAATACTAGGTACTTCGGCAATCGTAACCGATATGGATTTATTGGCAACTTCTGCCAATGTAACTGCTATGGGTCATTTAGGTACTTCGGCTAATGTAACAGCTATGGGATTACTTGGAACAAGTGCTGTTGTGGCTGATATGGCTTTATTAGGTAATGCTGATGTAATTGCCGATATGGCTCTACTTGGAAATTCTGATGTTATTGCAGATATGGCAATTTTAGCAACGTCAGATATTGTAAGCGATCTTAATACTCTTGCAACAAGCGATATAGTTTCTGACTTAAATACTCTTGCTACTTCTGACATAGTATCTGACATTAACACTTTAGCAACTTCTGACATTGTGTCAGACTTAAATACTTTAGCAACAAGTGACATTGTAACTGACTTAAATATTCTTGGTACTTCTGCCAATGTAACTAACATGGCAACTCTTGGAGCTTCTGGTGTTGTTGCAAATATTGCAACTGTTTCTGGTTCTATAGCTAATGTTAATACTGTTGCGTCAAATGTGAGTGGAGTAAATTCTTTTGCTGATAGATATAGAGTAGATTCAAGTGACCCAAGTTCTAGTTTAGACGCTGGTGATCTTGCTTTTAATACAAGTTCTAATGTTCTTAAATATTATGATGGTTCGGCCTGGCAGACTATAACTGCTGACACAGATGTTAAAACTAAAGTTAGTTCTAACGATACTACTGCTGGTTTCTTAAATGGTAAACTTGTTGCTGGAGATAATGTGACTTTCACGGAAGGCAATAATGGTGGTAATGAAACTCTAACAATCGCAAGTGTAGACAATAGTGTAAGCATGGCGATTGCCCTCGGATAGAAAGGAGAATATGGCAAACACATTTAAAACTGTAACTTTTGCGGCAGAACCAGCTTCGGCTGGAACTCCATACACAATGTATACTGTGGCTGGAAGTACAACTTCTGTTATTCTTGGTTTACGTCTTACTAATATCCATACTACTTCTGTATCTGTTGAAGTGGAATTAGTTAGTGATACTGCAAACCGAAATGGTGCAAACAATGTAGCTAATGGTACTGCGTTTCTAGCTAAAGATGTTGTTATCCCAGCAAAATCCAGTTTGGAAATTTTGGCTGGTAGCAAGATTGTAATGGAAACAACTGACGTACTAAAGATAGATTGTTCAGTAGCTGATAAAGTTTCTGGTGCATTATCTGTAATGGAGATTACTTAAAATTGACTTACATTGGACAACAACCTAGCACTACTTTTGATAGTGGGATTCAAGATCGTTTTACTGGATTATCAAGTAACACAGTAACTCTTACACATGACATATCTGCTGAAACAGATATTCTTGTTGTGTGGAATAATATCGTTCAAGATAGTGGTACTTATTCGGTAGGTGGTACTGGAAATAAAACTTTAACTTTAGGTGGCACATTAGTTTCGGCAGATGTCGTAACTGTGTATTACACAAACAAAGTAATGCAATCAGTTAATCCAACTGCTGGAAGTGTTAATACTACACAACTAGCTGATTTAGGAGTTACTGGAGCAAAACTTAATACTGATGTTATATCTGCACAAACTGCTCTTGGAGCAACACCAGCCGATACAGACGAGATGTTGCTATCGGATTCTGGTGTATTAAAAAGAATAGATTATAGTCATATTAAAGGTGGAACTACTAAACCTTATTTTTCTGCAATGCGAGCTGAAGGAAGTGGCTCACAAAGTATTGCAAATAACACTTGGACTAAAGTAACTTTTCCAACAACGATTATAGATTCTGCAAGTGCATGGGCTAGTAATGAACAATATACAATTCCTACTGGTGCAGGAGGTCTTTATTTTGTTTCAGCGTGTGTTTATTGGGCAGGTGGTGCAAATAATATAGCTGCTGCTTTAAAAATTTACATTAATGGAGATTCAAACCCTTTACCGAATAATGGAACAACAAATACAAATGCGACTTTATCTTATTATGCAAATGGAGAAGATTCATCAAATAATTTTATGTCCACTGGTAGTGGCACATTTAGATTCAATGATGCTGACGAAATTGAAATATACGCATGGCACGATAAAGGTAGTGCTATGAATGTAGAGCCTAGTGGAACTAGAGTTACTGCATTTAGAATAGGAGATGTATGAGTACATTAACAAAGAAAATAGAAGCATATTTAGGAAGAAAACCAAATTTTTCTTCAGAAGTAATTTTACAAGATGATGGTCAAGGTGCATACATCAAAGAGTGGAATGTAGATGGTGTATCTAAACCAACTGACGAACAATTAAATGCTTTTGAAAGCGAAGCAACAACTTTAGAAAACAATGCAAAGATAGACGCAAAAAGACAAACCGAGTATTTAAGTTGGCAACAACAATTTGAAATGATTTATAAAGACCAAAAGAATGGCACATCAACTTACAAAGACCACTGCGATAAAGTTCGTAGTGATAACCCAAAGGAATAACATATGGCTTTTAGTAAAATAGCAGCTGAAAATTTAGGTGGCTCTACACTTCCAGCTTTAGCTGGTGGTAGTTTAACTGGGATTGCTAGTC
>VMHT01074246.1_pt1 | contig 11967 bp, 20 predicted proteins | sample 4693611 | NCBI WGS metagenome assembly VMHT01 (sample SAMN12280063, study PRJNA550983) | marine metagenome | isolation source: seawater sampled from same location over 5 years 0.02-0.2 micron viral filtrate | place: USA: collected off the coast of southern California halfway between the port... ...
AAAAGAATAATTATTTTAATTTAATCCTCTGGAATATTTTTTTTAACTTCTCCAGAAAATAGTAATCTATCCCCCTCAGCCAATTGTTCTTCAAAGTTTCGAAATGCTCTGGCTGGATTACTCTGAAGATCTAAATACATAAAATCATATCTCTCTGCTGTTGCCTTGTGATATATCTTTTTGAAATTATCATCTCCACCAAACATTCCGGAATATTCTGCCGCGATCTTTTCGAGTTCTGACATGTTCTGTAAATTTAAACAAATGAATGCGTTAGTATTATTTCTAATGACTGGTCCCAATGCTTTGAATGATTGAACTGATATCGCCAAAAGACCTATACCAAAATGCCTTGATCTTGTGACTAAAGAGTTCAAATAACTATTACGTTTTACTGATCCTAGGATATCATCAAAAATCATTCCAATGAATGGTCTGTCATCGTCAGAAAAAGATTTCTGTTGGGTTATAAGACCTCCAAGGACTTCATCTGAATATCCAGTATAACAATCACATGCTTGTTTTAAAAATCTACCTGTGACATCCTGTTCGATCGTATTGCTCATAATGGTCACGTTATCATGTACGTCTTTATAAAACTCATCCCGAAGAATGAGATTGGTGAGTAGATTTGTCTTGCCAGATTTTGTAGGAGCAATGATAGTCATTATACACGGTAACTGAGGGAGATTACTGTGAAGAATCTTCCTAGGCTTCTCTCTGGGTGGCGATTTTACCTTCATAATTCTTGGGGGAGTTCCTTCCATTATTCAATGAAGTAGATTTTATTTTCAATAACATTAACTAAAGTATTGTCTCCATGGGTCTGATGACGGTTGGGGGTTGATTGCTTGCTGAATCAATCGAGTCTGTTGTGCCTTCTGTGCCTCTTGTGCCTGTTGCTTCCTTTTGACTGCCTTCTGTTCTTTTCGATGAGTATCATAAGTATGTATAGCATTGATCATGGCATTCTCAAGATCTTGTTTCGAATACATATTCGCCGTCATTGCCGATGCAAGTCTTTCAGCCTCCTTCGACTGACGTTCTACTTCTTGTTCTTGCTTCTTCTGCTCTTGTTCTAATCTCTTCTTCTCACGCTTCTCTTCTAATGCTTGATTCTTTTCTTTTTGTAATGCTTCCTTTTCTTCTTTACGTTTCTTTCTATTCTCTGCTGCTTTTGCTCTAATCCTTTCCAGATGTGCCTTTTGCTTTTCTGTCATCTCACCCTTACGCTGATATTTACGTCTCCCCTTCTTTTGTGGAACTTCACCAATTTCTGAGTTCATTACACTTTCCTCAGAGACTATGTTATTTTCCTGCGCATTGAATACTTCCCCTTCTTCAAAAGATGGTTGTGGATCTATTGGAACTATTTCTTCATCTAGTGCTTCTGAAACTTCGTTTTGATCGCTAGGCATTTGTTTCTGGTCCCTTTGGGATAACTCTTGAAGGATATTATCAATAGGAGCAACTGTAGGCACTGGTTCTGGCTCAGGTGGGGGCATTTCGATTCCTGGGAGTTTAGAAGGCATATTTATGAATATACTTAGAAAAAAATAGAAGATAGAAATCAATTTAGTAAAAGATAGACTTATATTTCTTTATCTTTTAACGATTTATAATCGTTGTTTCTCCCGAACATGGAATACAATTTCAGTCGAACCAGTTAGATCTTCCACAAATGTTTCATCTCTTCTTACGAGATCAACTGTAATATCTGTGACATTTATTGGCTCTGTATTATTCAAATCCACATATAAACGATCTGATTCTTTGAAAAATAATGCTCCACTTTCATTTCCAGCGTTATCAAATCGAGGAATCATGCTTACAATCTTAGATACAGATCCTTTTCCAGTATTGTATGTTGTATGACCAAATCGAGGAAGTCTAATAAAAGCAGAAGATTGACTCGAAGTCTCTGGAACTTCAGATGTGAAAGAAGAACCTACTGTCGATGAGATTGACGCTACCGGAGGGAAGATTGTATAGGGATCCATACCCAATTGTCTGGCTGAGTTCGGAGCGCCCGCCCAGTTGTTCAGTCCCATGGGAAAAAGATATGCTTTATTGTACCCCACAATAAATATATTTTCAAAATCTGCCATAAGATTTCCACTCACTCCCTTATAAGGATTTTTAGGAACAATATCGGATTGAATTGTTCCAGTATTGGCAGAGAATGACATCCAAGGACGTTTTTCTAGTCGGAAAGGCCAAGTCCTTGAATTGACCCAAGGACGTATATCACTTTGTTTTTGAACTCCCTCTGCTGCTGTAAAATAATCATTAGTGCATCGCGCACCCCAATCGCCAAGACCGAAAAATACATTAGTATCCATTGTTGTCCCTGTGCGTTGATGATATTCTGTTATAGCAACTTCTCTTTCGTCATCGAATAAATACATTTGTGGATACATCTTCCAGCAAGATTGATTGATAGGTTTAGGAATCGTATTTTTGAAATCAGCACTATCCGATTTATTCACAGTCACAATTACTTTTCCCGCCTGATCAGTGACAGTTAATATTTCATTCTTACAATTGAAAGTGAGTGCGGTGACTTCAGATACGTTGATAGGAGATGCTGTAGCAAAAGAACTATTCGAAGCATTATTGGGAGTTGTCTTAGAATAATAAACAATCTCTTTCATAGCACCAGTGATATCACCTTTCGACTTATCAAATCTTCTTACAAGATGATATAATTTTAATACTCCATCTTTACCTTCTGCGGCATAATCCCAAGCAGTATCATTATCTTGACCTAAACCTTTATTTTGTCTTAACTTTATTGAACTTCCTGTTCCATTCATTATATCTGCTATAGTTCCTTTTTTATAATCATATGCTCTTGTAAGACCTACTACAAACTGTCGTGTTGCTCGCCCCTCCGGCGTATTTACCCCATTTCCAGTTAAGGAAACATTAAAAGTAACAGAACCATTATTCAAAGATATTGGGCCTGAGCCGTCCCCTTCACAAGCGAAAAGCAAACATTGATCAGTATCAGTTGATGTCATACATCCATTTGTTCCATTATAATCAGGAGCAGTTCCGCCATAAAGATTTTGTTCCATACCATCTGGGGGAATAAGATTAGTAGGTGCTCCTGTATTTTGTTGAAACTGAAACTTAAAACCTTCCAAAACCGATATAGTTGTTCCAACATCTTTGCTCATTAGAGATCCATTTTGAGTAGAAGATGTATTTACTTCAGGATGATAGCAATATGCTTCCTTAATCATTTTTCTAAAACCTCCTATAAACTCTTGAACACCAACAGATGATCGAATTAAGTTTTCTTGAGATATCGGCCATGAAGTAGTTTTTGGAAGAGCACCAGTTCTCGAAACACTTGTATCTAATCTTTCACCAAACCAAAACAAGGTATTTGATCCATCCGAATAATCAATTACAGGATTACGATTAATCTTTACACTATCCACAGCAATCTGTGAATTGGGTTTTATTTGTAATGAACCTCTCAGATGATTCGTATATTGAGAAGGATCTTCAATACCTATGGAATTAGTATTTACTTTCGACTGAGAAGATGTAATCAGCAATGACATTTTATAAATGATAGCAATAAAAAAATAAAATCAATCAAATTATAATTATATGAAATCAACCAAAAGATCTAAGAAAATCAAGAAAGTCAAAACTCCAGATACTTCTGGAATGGGAATGAAACCAAACTACACTTATACTTTCTCATCACTTAATGTAGAGAAAGAAGTAAAAGACAATAAAGTTGTAAAAGAAAAAGATGTCTTTGAATTACCTAAAAAGAAATCTGGATATTAAAATAGATTGAAAGATGGGTGCTGATCCTTATCCCGGCTGGAGTCCAAATTCCCACCATCCTCCAGGCAGGGACAGAGAAAAATCATATTGGTCACGTTATCACGAATACAAAAAGCAAGAATATTATGGAGAAAGGAAAGGTGGAAATCCTTTTGAAGAATGGTTTCGCGGTGAATGTGGATTGGATGATGATGATCCTTTTGTCGATGAATCACAACCAAAATTTAAGCAAAATGCTTGGTCGATCCTAGGGATAAAAGAAACAGATGATGAAAGTATAATTAGAAAAGCATATTATAAATTAGCAATGGAGTATCATCCAGATCGAGGAGGGGATAAAGCCGACATGGCGAGATTAAATAATGCCTATGAATATGCGATGAGATTTGTATAATCCCCTAAACTCAATTAGACCTCTATGGGTTTTGAAAACGAAAACTATCATATTGATAGTATTTGGATCGTATTGATTTTACTTAAAAAACCCGCTTTTTTAAACAGATGTATCATAAATCCTTAAACTATATTTCTAATAATATCTTTGTAATTTCATTGCTCTGAGACTTTTGAAAACGAAAACTATCATATTGATAGTATTTGGATCATATTGATTTTATTTAAAAAGATTATGTTGATAATAATTATAATGGTGGTAGATCAGGAGTGGGTTAAGCAAAATATGAAAGATATCTCAAAGATTTACAATCGGTTGAATAGAGATCAAGCATCATCAAATCGTTCTAGAGATTTAGAAAAATTAAAAGAAAATGCCGATACTATTAGATATCGTGGATACTATGAGTTAGCACGAAAACAAGAAAAAGAGAAAGTTAATAAAGCAAAAACAATTGGAGATAATCTTGAAAGACTTCGAATGGATGAAATCATCGAATGTAATGCGAGTAATACAAAACAAGCAATCAGTAATACAGATGAAGCAATTGATATATTAGATGATCAATTGAGAGAAAAAGATAAACAGATAAGTGATCTTTTAGAATTATCAAAAGCAAAAGATAAACAGATAGAGAGTCTTTTAGAAATCATTAATCAAAAGTTATCTCTATCCTTTTCTTAATTACATTCAATCCTAGAGGATTATAACTACTAATATCCTTTGCTTCATCTTCTATTTTCTTTAAATATTCCTCCATACTGTAGGTCTTGTATCTTTCACGTTCTATGGGTTTTCTTCCTCTTAATGATTGTTCCAGAATCCTTCTTTGAAGAGGTGGAGTTATCTTAATATCATAAATATTAACTATCGCGTTTCGATCTGGAAGAGGTATTTTACTTTTTTCATAATATAATACTTGATATATCTTCTTCATCATTTTAGCATTTGGTTTGATTTCTCGAAAGATCTCCTTATTATGCTCACATGTTGTCGGCCATTCATCTTCAGTCAAGGCACTATCATCATCAACTCTTTTAACTTTGTATCCCCTATTATATGTAGGTTGTTGTTTCTTTGAACTTCCATGGCGGCTCATGTTGAATAATAAGATATTTATTTTTTTAAATCAAGACGAAATTACTTTTTCTTACCAATATCTTTGTGGGCAGCAGAGATCGACATACCTTTCCTCATTCGAACCATCATCTTCATTCGATGAGATTTAATTTCACTTGCCGACATTTTATCTTTATGTTTTTCCATATGCTTCTTTAAATCTGCTTTCTGCTTATCTGAAAGAGATCTAGATCCTTTGGTTTTAGGCTCAGGCGATGCACTCGGCTCGGAGGTTGGTTCAGCGGCGGATCCGTATGATGACATTTATAAACATAACAAACATTTTAATTATTCTTCATCTAAATTATCAACTTCTTCATCTGTACCTTCGGCATCAACAACTTCTTCAACAACCTTCTCTCCTGCTTCTAATTTAAGTATTTCTTCTTCAGTTGCTTTTCTCCCAGTAAATTTTTCTAATTCTTCTACAGTTCTACACTTGCTCAATTTCTTTGGTTCCATTTTATAAGAAGAATAAATATTTTATTTTTATCTCATAAAACCCTTAATTTTTAGTTTCTTGACTTCATCTGCTAGATCCTTATCTGCCTTTCCCCATGTACCAGGTTGCTTCATAATAAAAGAATATATTCTACCATATCCCCATTGCGATGCACTCATTTTTCCCCCGAGACTCTTACCTCCAACCTTTTTTCCCGAAGAAGCAGATCTAACCGATTGTGGATTTGATTTTCTAGCACCGACTCCTCGATAATATACTTTATCAAGTATCCGCTTAGGAATACCTGTAGTCTTAACAATCGCTGCTTTACTGTGTCCTTCATCTTTTGGAAAACCATACTTAGCATTATACTTCTGTTTATTTGTGACTACCATATTTTTTTATATGATATCTTTTATAATAATGTCAAAACCCGTATCTGTAAAAATAAGTAAATCTACTAAACCCGAGAAGAAGATGATGGCGGTCTTTCAGTTAGATAATGGACGCTCCAGGACAACGCACTTCGGAAGCGCCGGAATGGACGATTACACCAAAACAAAAGACAAAGCCCAGCGAAAAAGATATTTAGAAAGGCATCGTCGAAGAGAGAATTGGAATGCTCCAATGACGGCCGGAGCTCTGAGTCGATGGATCTTATGGAATAAGGAAACACGGGCGGCATCAATCTCTGCGTATAAAAGTAGATTTAAATTAAAATAAAATAATTAACGAGAGGGTACAGGATATAATTTTTCTGTTTTAGTTCCAATAGGTCCTTGGGTTTTAAAATCCATAACAGTTACATCTTTTAAATTACCGAGCGATTGTTTATATTTCTGAGAAACAAATAATCTCTTATGAGGGAATTGTTTTAAGGCAAGAAATCTTTTGCCGAGCTCGACAGTAAATTTATCTCGATCATCCATTTTGACAAACATATCATTTGGATTCATATTCATTCTAGAAGATCTACTAGTCCATTTTCTAATTGCTTCTTGGGGAGATTGTTTCTCATGAGCAAAATGTAATTCAACATCACCTTTCGATCCTTTGAGTAATAATACAGGATATTTTGAGATTACTCTTCTATATTTAGATTTTCCTCCAAACTTATCATTACCATTGTCGGGTAGTTGAGCGACAGGTTTAATTTTCATATATTCATTAAAGTTCTCTAATAAGGTAATGTAGTCGGGAGCATAAATAAAAATCGAAAAGAAGGGAGAATCATATGGTTTATTCAATGCTTTCATATAGGCGACACCGTAGCAATTATCAGAAACAATAGTCCAATCTCTTTTCACAGATGCTTTTGAGACAGTATCTGGTTCAGCCTTATCTGCTTGTTTCCCATAGGATGTGAGATTTTTTTTAATCTGTGGAATTGCTCCCTTTGCCTTTTGTGGAACAGTAACCACAGACTTATCCTATTTAGATTGCTTTTTGATAAATGCTAATGCTTTCTGTGGAGTGGCGGAAGATGCCCCTAACACAGGCGATGCATTCGCTTGTTTATTATATTCTCTCAAAGGAGCAGTGATGGCTGATGCTTTCAATCCTTTTGCTCCTGGAAGACCTAGAACTTGGGCAGAAGTGATTTTCACAGTAGAAGATTTCTTTTTACTTTTTCTGAGTTCTTTAGCATACATAGTTTTAAACTTCGTTCTGTTCTCAGGAGTATCTATCATTTTTACTCCCTTGAAAGTTTTGAGATATACTTTTTTCAAATCAGCCATACTCATTCCTTCGATCAACTTCTTATCCATCATCCTGCTCAATTTACCGACGGTTAGAATATTAGACATCTTTTATACACTTACAAACATTTTATTTTATTAAACTAATTTATCAATATCATCATCAGGATAAGGAAGGATATTATCTTTTGACTTTGTTTTTTCCTTAGGAATGAGACGAGGCGTTCCTTCATTCGAAACTTCATCTAATATTTCTTCTTCTTTTTTCAAAATCTTATCTTCTTTTTTATTTAATTTCTTTGCTTGATCTTTGAGTCCTTTCATTTCATCTTCATTAGGTGGTCTGCGTTCGCACTGAAAGATGTAGCATAGATTTACTTTACAATGACATTTGCTCTGCCATACAACTAGTAAAAGACTAGCGACTGCTCCCAGTACGAGAACTATGGCTCCTGCCGCCTGATCGACAGAATAATCTTGTAATTGACCTTCTTCGCTCATTATATACCAAATTTGATATTTAAAAATAATTTACTAAAATTATATGTTTATAAGATGTCTAGCGTCTCACAAAGATTTATTGATGGATTGAAAGAATATAATCTCACATTGGAAGAGATTCAGAAAAGTGGATGGAAATATGCTGGAGGGGATGAGTTTGCTGGGATAGGTCCTTTGAATTATTTTATGAGTCTGTTTGGTTCAATTCCAGAACAAGTTTATGGGCATGATATCCCAGATGAATGCATCTGTGGTCATCCAATCAAAAGACATTATTTTATTACAGATAAAGATAATGATGGATTATTGTGTATTGGATCAGAATGTATTAAAAGATTTTTACCAGAGAATGTTCAGGGTCGAACTTGTGCGATGTGTATGGCTCCCCATCGAAGGACAAAGAATAATATCTGTTTTGATTGTGAGAAACAAATAAAGAATGAAAAGAAGAAGTTATGTGCTGATTGTGGAGGTCCTAAGGAAAAGTGGAACTTGAAAAGGAAAAGATGTTATGAATGTTTCAAGGAAGTTAAGTGGGAGAGGCAACGTCAGTCTGGTTGGTGGTAGAGATATCTTCTGCTAATTCAGGAGATCCTTTGTGAGGTGCGTTATCTTTAAAACCCATTTCAACTTCATGAGCCATGACTCCCCTTACTACATCCACGTGAGTCCCAGCCAATTTAGCATCTTGTACATTAGTTTCCTTGAACATTTCCTTAGAACAAGTATTATTATTATGACACACACATATCATAAGATGTTGAATATCTAAATTGAGAACTTGATTTTCATTCCCATCGATCACTGATGCTCCCTCACCTTTTTCTGCTTTTTTATCAAAATAATTCATAGATCTGAGATATTGTTTAGTTCCCACCATACATGCTTCATGGCACTGACGCTTTGCCTGACATTGTATCGCACATATTTTATAATCATAATGAGGGAATAAGAAAAGCATTTGATTCGAGGAGGATAATCCCTTCTTAGCAGTTTTAATATTTTGAATTGAATATTTGAGATATCCAGGGAAATAAATATCATCTGAATCAAGGTTAGCAAACCATTTGTGACTCATCATATTCTTTGCTAAATAAGTTCTTTTTTCAGCAATAGTCATTTTGTGATCAATGTATTGATAATTCAATTTGATTCTCCCTAATCTTTTTTGTAGAAGATCGATGATCTTTTGATTTTCCAAAAGACGTACATCTTCATCTCCATCTTTTGAATCAAGGATGCACCATTCGATCTGATGTTTAGGATAATCAAAGTTATCAAGATTACAAAGCATCAGGGGTATCCATTTATTTCTATTGTATAGGGGAGTAAGTATGGAGATCTTTGGCCATTCTTCCTTTTCTTGAATCTGAATATTTTTAGAACCTTTCTTCTTTTTCGGCATTATAATCTTATTGAGATTTTATTTATCATTTTTTAGCAAAGGATCTTCTGGGCACAAATCAGATAATTCCTTGATATATTTCTCAATAGTAATAAGTTTTTTATTATTTTTATTTGTTCTTCTTTCGATAAGAGATTGTCTGTCAAGGATATGACAATACATATTTTTGTAATCGCTATCAATACCTTCCTCACATAGTTCCATATATTTCTTCATTTCTTCATCGATTTGGTTCTGTTCAAATGCGATTGAATTATTTTCATTTAACATTTCTTCTTTTATCCTTCTGATACCTTGTCTTAGGTTTGCTTTTCTCATAGAGAATTTGCCTTTAGGTGATGTATGATATTTTTTGACTGACTTGTTAAATTGTTCTTTTTTCTGTTCAGGAGTTGTGTATGCTTTTTTCTTATTAATACAAAGATCTTGATGAACATCAATCCAGGCTTGTTCTCTTTTAATTAGATCTTCTTTGTTGTCAAACTCTACGATTTCCAGAAGATCGATCTGAGGTTCAATCAATGTACCATCTTCATCATAACTGAATAAACCTTGATAATCTTTAATTCCATCTTTGAAATCATTTCTGTGAGTATTAAATCTTTGACTTAAATAAGGATATGTTGTAGATCCTACATAACATTTGTCTGTCGTTTTACAAGTGAGGATGTAAATCTTTCCTGATACCATTTATTAAAGTCATATATAAAAAAATCAGATTAAAAACCGCGAAAATTAAACCGTCACCAAAACCACCCTTTTTCGGTAGCGATTTCTGTTTCTGTCTTTTTAATAATTTCAAACTTTTCCTTATTTCTCTCATCTTTCAATATTCTGAATTGCTCTCGAAGACTAATAATATTACAATTCATAATTTTGATTTGGTCTTGTAGGTCTTTCAGTTGTCGAGATAAAACGTCAATAGGTCTAGGGGTAGTATTGATCGGCATTATATTTTCTCTTTGAAATTATTATTTTTCAGATAATTTATTTATCCAACGATTGACAGCATGTTTATGTCTTTTGACCATAGCATCAATGAACTTTCTTGAGAACTTTATTTCGTATCGAGGAGATCCTCCAAGATTAAATAATTTGTATTGAGGTGAGTAATGAACAAACTTGTCAGGATAAACTTCTTGAATCCAATTATCGCATCCCCAATTTTCGATTTCAGGAGGGAATATCCAACCAAATATTTGAATATGAGTTTTATGGATTAAGAATTGAGTCATAGGGAGATTAGGATTACCTGAATCACCTCCAGCGATTCCCACTTTCTTAGATTTTTTTAAGTCATTAATCATTTTGCCTAACCAACATTTATCTTTAGGCATAGCGATGTCAGATCCCAGAGCTTTCATCCATTCGAATCCTTGATTCACAGCAATATCTGCTAATGAGTTCCATATCCAAGTAGGTTTTCCTTTATAAGATGCATCGTACTCATACCATTTGATTTTACATTTGGTGAATACAGCATTGAACTTCAAACGATTCTCCACAACAGAATATATTGGATCGTCGTGGTCGTAACCAATTAGGACGGTGAGATCGATGTTTAAAGGAGGAGCAATTTCTACAGATTGAAGGAGGATTTGGTATAGATCTGTTTCTTCTACTTCTTTCCATTCTCTTTTGTTGGTTGTAGCGGGGACAAGAAAAGCAACTTGGGTCATATATTCTTATCAAGATTTTATTTTTGAAAATAACTCGCCCCATTGTGTTAATTCTTAGATTTAAAATATTAAGTAATCATATAATGATAGATAAGTCTTGGACAAAAAAAGATATGCTTGAAATAATCAAGGTCTTTCAGATCGAGGTAGAAGATGCGAAGGAGTTATCAAAAAAAGAGATATCAAATGAATTATATTTTCAGTTAATTAATACAGAAGAAATATTTGATTGGAATTGTGAGTATGAAGATATTAATTCATGGAATGAATTGACAGGTCTTTTGGAGAGACCGAAATCGAATACAGGATTAGATTATCGTCAGAAGCAAGAGATAATCCACGAAGCAAAAATAATATTAAATTATTGTCGTAATGGATATTTGATAACAAATACAACTTTCAAGGATTATGATGAATTGTATAGTTTAGCGAAAAAGGTATCACAGCATGGGGATATATCTACTTGTCGTCGAGCGATAATGGAGTTTAACCGAGATAATAAGGTAAGGAATAAGATCGAACCTCAGATATCTCAAAGGATGCAAAAGGTCTTAGATCAAAAAAAAATAAATAAACAAGATTTATGTCCTAAATTAATAATTCGAAAGGAGCCTATACTGCTTACATTTGATTAGGGCTCCGCAAGTGAAAATGGTCATATTGACTATTTTTCCTCATATTGACCATTTTGAAGTATATTCTCCAACCTTTTCTTCTTTTCTTCCATCTTTTGCTTTACTGCTTGTTCCAAAAGATGTATTTCCTCATCGAGGCGACATGCCTGATGTTCCAGGCGTTTCTTCTCGGCTTCAAGTTCCTTTTCGTGTAGTTTAAGATCTACCAACATTTCAATTGCTTCTTTTATCATATAATTACTCAAACATAAAATTATCAAATTTCCACGCAAAAATGTGGGG
>VMHT01210751.1_pt1 | contig 11967 bp, 5 predicted proteins | sample 4693611 | NCBI WGS metagenome assembly VMHT01 (sample SAMN12280063, study PRJNA550983) | marine metagenome | isolation source: seawater sampled from same location over 5 years 0.02-0.2 micron viral filtrate | place: USA: collected off the coast of southern California halfway between the port... ...
TACATCTTCTTCACATGGTTTTAGCAATGGAGATGATGTGGTTATTAATGATGTAGTGGGCATGACTGAATTAAACGCAGACAGTTTTACCGTATTTAACTCGCAAACAAATACATTCGAGTTAGCAAACCCAGCAAGTAAAAGCATTAAATCAATTACCAAAGCAAACCCAGCAAACATTAATATTGATAATCATGGCTTTGCTACCAATGACCAGATAGCTATATTTGATATCGTAGGTATGACAACAGTTAATAATACAGGTGTTATCGTAACAAAAGTAGATGATAATAATTTCACGATAGGTGTTGATTTAAGTGCAGTAAGTGGATTCCCAGCAGCCAAAGTAAATAATGGAAGTGGTATAACCAGTGGTGCTACGGTCATTGATATCGATAACGTGTCAGGTACAATATCAACAGGTATGGTGGTAACAGGAACAAACATTGCTTCGGGAACAACTGTTGTTGCGTTGGCTGGTCAAGCAAAGATTACGCTATCTACTGGCACAACAGGCGCAATCAGTGATGATGCAGATTTAGTATTCTTACCCAACAGCGGTGTAGTACGTAAGGCAACTAACGGTACGCCTTTTACAACTTACATATCAGGTGGTGAAGCACGTAAAAAAGTATCTGCTGTTACAGGCGTAAATCATTTAGAAGGCGAGACTATAGCTGTTTTGATAGATGGCGCAAGTCATGCAGATAAGACCGTTACAAATGGCAGTATCACATTAGATAGAACTGGCGGTGTAATTCATGTTGGGTATAACTATGACTCTTTAGTTAAGACTTTGCGTATGGAAGGTGGTGCAGAAGATGGTATATCACAAGGAAAGATAAAAAGAATACATGGGGTAACAGCACGATTTATAGATACAGTTGGTGCAGAAACAGGGCCAGATGTAGACAATCTTGACCGTATGCCATTCAGAGATAGTAGTATGGCTATGGATGGCCCAATACCATTATTCAATGGTGATAAAGAAATATTCTTCCCATCTGGGTATGATAATGATGCACAGGTTGTTATAAGACAAAACCAGCCCTTGCCTATGACCATACTTGCAATTATGAGAAGGTCTAATACATTCGATGCTTAAACTTAGAACATTTGATAAAAAAGATATAGATAACATAGACTTAGAGTTTGTTATTGAAAAGCAACATAAAGATGCTTTCATCGCTCCAGAGCGCATACATGGTTACACCTTAACCTATGATGATGTTATATTAGGTATGGGCGGTGTTCATTTTATGTGGGGCAAGGTTGCAGAAGGTTGGTTTTTTATATCTAAACTAGGTAAGGTAAAATACAAATCTGTGGTAAAGCATACCTATTATATGTTTGATGTAATAGAAACAGAAAACAATATTGATAGAATACAGGCTAGTGTTTCAGCAGATGACCCAACAGCAATACGATTTGCAAAATGGCTTGGCTTTGAGAATGAGGGTTTGATGAGACAATATGGTGTGGATGGCGGTGATTATTACCGCATGGCGAGGATAAAGTAATGCCTGATGGTGGATTAACAGCATTAGCCGTAGGTGGTCAGGTTCTTGGCGGTATCATGGGTTCAAAAGGAAACCAAGCTGCTGCTAGGTCTGCACAACAAGTAGCTGAATATAATGCACAGGTTGCTGAGAATGAAGCAGTTCTTTTACAAAGACGGAAAAGAGAAGAAGAAGCTGCGCTCAGAAGGCAGTCTGACAGGCTTATAAGCACCCAAAGAGTCGCTACAGCAACTTCTGGTATCAGAATGTCTGGCAGTCCATTACAGGCTATGGCAGACGCTTATTTCAATACAGAGAAAGATGCAGCTAGAATACAATACGCATCAAGCATACAGCAAATGCAAAAGGAATCAGAAGCAACTTTATCAAGGCTTGAGGGACAAGCAACAGCACAAGCATTAAGAACGCAAGCACAACAATCACTACTTGGTGGGTTTACTAGTGCTGTATCAACTTATGGGAATCTAGCGTAATGCCTAAAATACCATTATACAATCAGGGGGCAGGGCCAACACAAGGACTAGCTGCTGGTCAGTTATCGCCAAGAGCAAGTACAGCAGCCTTTACCGCACCAGGTAGAGCCTTTGCAGGGTTTCAGCAAACACTATCGCAAGCAGGAAAAGTAGCTGCTGACTTTGAACTAGCACAACAAAAGATAAATGCAGATACGCTAGAAACACAGCTTACATCTGACCTTAATGAAAAATTTTCAGAGCTAGAAAATAAACGTATAAGTGATGTGAAGGTATTTGAAACTGAATCAAAAAATATATTTGATGAGTTAAATTCACAGATTGATAATGCTGGTAGAATAAATTCAAGGTTAAAATCTACACTTAAAAACAATTTTAATGCTCGTTTTTCAGCTGCGTCTATCGGTGGTAAGCAAAATGCTTTCACAAGAGGCATTGAAAATCAGGCAGAAAGTGCTGTGCTTGGTTTAAAAGCAATATCTAAATCTATGATAACAAGCCCACAATTTTTTGAAGCTGGGTTAAACGATGCTCAAAATATATTTGAAAATCTGAAAGCATCTGGTGCAGATAGATTAGTAGAATTAAGTTTTGATCAATTCAAATCAGAAGCAATACAAGAAGATTTTGCTGTAAAGGTAAGAACATTTGATACAATAGATCAAGTAAAGTCTCAATTAGAAAACAGCACGACAGATAAAGGATTAACATCTTCACAAATCAGTGCGTATCAAACAATTGCCAATGCACAAATATCTAAAATAAGCAGTGATGCGTTTGATGTCGCTCTGACAGCCATACAAACTTCAAATATACCTTCCTCAGTAGTAGGTGATGTTATTGATAATACTTTTAATACAGGAAAAATTGAATATAACGGAGAAGTAATTGCAGATTTAACTCAAATAGGTAGAGAAAACTATCCAAATCTTCTGGCACAATTGACAAACAGAGCAGATGATGTTCTTGCTGAAAATCTAACTAATCAAAGTGTTTTGCTCAACGCTACGGATGATGTGCTTACTCAAATGCAATTTAATTCAACAAGTCCTTTGGGATTAAGTAAAGAAGAAGAGAATAATGGTAATCTTAATTTTTTAGATAATCGATTAAAAAAAATGGATGCAGCGATAGGAATAAACCCTAATGCAGTATCCGTAGAAGAAGTAGATAGAATTGTTGCAGAAACTTTAAATATTTTATTGGATGAAGATTTAATCGATGGTCAACCTTCTTATTTAAACTTTGGTGAAGACATTGGAAATAAAGCAATAACTGTACTGAACAGTGCAGAAAAATTAAAACAAAGCGTAAGAACTGCTGTTGGAAATGGTGTAGAAGTAACAAACTATTCAAATGCACTTACAAACAATCGTGGTATGTTTGTCAAAGACGGCATCTCATCAGATAATAGAGTTACAGCAGTCAATCAAACAATGGCAAAATTATCAGATGACCCCAACAAACAAGTTGATTTGCTTGCTCGTAATAATGAAACATACGGTGCTTTTACAGCAGTATTAGTAAATGGATTCAATGAAGCATTAATACCAGAATATAATCCATTAGAAGCAGGAGAAAACGACCCTGTTATGCAAGGTCTTGAGCTTTACAGATTGATGGAATTTAGAAATGAATCGATTGTAAGCAATCATTTATCTGACCCAAAAGCAAGAGCATTTTATGAAACAGTCCTTGAATTAGAGCAAAGTTTTTCAACAGAACAAGCTATAGCTACCGCAAAAAGAATTGACCTTGATATTGATATGTCTGTTCCAATGAAAAAAGTAGATGAACAGTTAGCTAAAACATCTGAAGAAATGGCAGATAAAAATTGGTATGCTTTTATTCCTTTCATGGCAGATACAAAATTTGTTCCAGAAAATATCTCAGCTATGAAAGCTGATATAAGAGATTTGGCTGAAATATTTGTTAGAACTGGAATGGAGCCAACAAAAGCAGTTGAAGCGGCTGCAAAAGATTATGGTAAAAATCACAAAAGAATAAGAGGTATGTCTATTCAGATAACTACTGATTTACCAGAAGATATTGAAGAGTTAGCAGATATAGCAGCAGAAGCTGCTATAAAAGTAATTCCAGAGGATGCCTATGAAATAGATGATTTATCTATCGCACCTGTATCAAAAGATAGAACAGATAGATTTATTGTTGTTTATTCTGGTGGTTATCCTGTTCAAGATAAGGACGGTAACTTTATTGAATACGAAGTAGGTAAACCAATCATAGGTGAACAAGTTGGGTTTATGGGTTTACAACCAACTGAAATCGATGGCAGACAAGTGTATCTAGGTAATACACTCAGAGGCATGAGAGATGCTGAACAACTATCTGAACGCACTATTCAAATGACTCGTACGATAGCGATTACTAATCTTACAAAACAATTTAAAACACTTACTGGCCCTTTTGATGGTTTGAGTGGATCAAAAGCTAGAAAATTATTTGATGAAGAAAAAGCAAAAATAAATAATACACAAACTATACCACAGAAAATAGAGCAATCACTTCCAACAGCGTTACAATATTTTAGAAAAGCATTTACCTTAGACAATAAAATTTTAGAATGGATGACTGAAAATACACCAAGTGAAGTAATTATAGATTTAGCAACAAAGGGCGGTGAGGCTGCAATGGAATTTGCTAAAGATGCAGAAATACAAGCAGCTAAATTTAGAAAACAACAGGGAATTGAGTAATGTCTGCTCAAACCATTAATATTTTCTTACAAAGATTACCAGAATATGAAGGCACAAGGTATCATAAAGATTTAAAAGGTATTGAAACTGCACCTTTAGGCATTGTTATTGGAAATCGTGACAATCAAAACATTGCAAAAAATTTAGGTATTACATTAGATAAAAATATATCTGTTAGCGATGCTGAAAAAATAGCAAGGGCAAGAGCAGAGCAAGATTTTACGGAACTTACTAGTTCTATTGGAGATAATTTTACACAATTAAAACCAGAATATCAGGCTATTGTTCTTGATGCTAAATATAATGCTGGTATATTTCCCAAACTTGCTGAAAATCTTAACAACTTCCAAACATCTCCAACCCCAGACAACAGAACCGCTGTTATAAAAGAGTCTAGGAGAGTTGTTGGTGGAAAGCCTGTAAGGGGTTTAGATAATAGGGCTTTTAAAGTTTTATTTGATTCTGGCATTGTATCATCATTAGATGACGTAAAGCCTATCCTTACACTTGCAAATACAACTGATAGACAGCCTACAGCTAAACAAGATAGAGATGATACACTTGAAAGTTTAACATTTGCAGAGTCTGTGCCTGGAACACCAATACCCAAGAAAAAACCAGAGTCTCCATTGCCAGTTGGTAGTATGCGTTTTACTGGTACATCAGAAGCACAACCAGAAGAAAGGCTACCTTCACGGTTTATTGAAACAAGACAACCAGATACACAATCGGTGCAAACCGTTACTGATTCAGAAGAGCCTTTGTCTATCATCGAAACAAGAGAAGAAAAAACCCAACAGGCTGAACCAGAGCCAGATATACAAATATTAGAGCAAAGAGCAGTAGATGAGCCAGTTATAGAAGAGCCTGATAATATTGCTTTACTAGAAAGAAATAAACAGATTCAGGAATCTAAAAATATTCCAGAAATAACACAGCCACCAGACACCTTTAAAAAACCAACAAGAGATACAAATCTTCTTACTCCATCAAGACCCATTCCAGCATCACAGATACGAGCAACAGAAAGAGCTTTTGAAGCAGAAAAGAAAACACTGAGTCTTGATATTGCAAAAAGAGTAATTGATGAAGATTGGGGTCTTTCTTATGTTTTTGAGGGAAGAGAAGAGTTCAAACCAGACCCAGATTTTGAACTAACAGAAAGTTTTGCTAAAGAATTGATAGCCGACTTACCAGAAGATTATCATGCGCCCATATTAGAAAATAGTTTTAGTGAATCACAGGCGCGATTTCAAAGACAGGAAGCATTGAAACAGTTTGCGTTTGATAAAGATATAGGCGAGTTGGGATGGAAAGGTGTTGCTTTGAGAATGGGTGCTGCTGTAGTAGACCCTTTTGCTATAGCAGTAAGTATTGCAACTGAGGGTGTAGCTGCACCTTTGATTTGGGGTAATAAATTATCTAGGCTTGGCAGAGTATTTAGAGGAGCAACAACCGCTGGTGCAACAAACGCAGCCATTGAAGCATATCTTGTAAGCCAGAATGATTTTAAAGATCCATATGATATACTATACGCAATGAGTGCTGGTATTGTTCTTGGTGGCGGTGTGGGTGCATTGGGAAGAACAGATACGTCTGACCCTATGATAAAAGCACTCAGTAGAATGGCAACACACGCAGACAATGCACAAAAGATTGAAACAACAAATGCAATTAAAGCAAACGTATTAGATGGTGATCCGAATAATGAATTATCAGTTGGTGCTGCTGTAAATCCAGATTCTTTGCCAAATCAGGTAAAAGAACTACGTTCTGATATTGATGATGTATTAGATAAAGCAGGAGAGCCAGTAGAAGCAGCGGCTACAAAATTAGGGCCAGTACCACTTAGATTTGATATGGCTGGGTATTTATTAAACAGTCCAAACAGGATAGCTAATTTTTTAGGAAGAATATTACCAGAAGACCCTGTTGGATTTAGAAAAGATAAAAATCTTGTTATACAAGAGTCAGCAGATATTTTAAAAACAAATTCTATGAAATCATCTTTTGCACGATTTTACCAAGTGTATGATACGGCTTATAAAGACTGGGCTAAAGGGCAAGGTTATGGTATTTTTAAAAGAACATTTAATGTTCCTCGCAGAGAGTTTGGAGAACTCGTTGCAGATGCTATCGAAAACCCAGATTTGCCAGTAAGCGCACCAATAAGAACAGCAGCAAATAGACAAGCAGAAATACAAAGAGATTTATTAAGAGCAGCCAAAGAAGCAGGGGTTGAAGGGTTTGAAAATGTACCTGAAAATTTAAGTTATTTTACTCATCTTTGGGATGATTTTAAATTTAGGGATGCATCAGATAAATTTTCCACAGATTCGGTAATAAATTTGCTTACACGTTCTTTGATGAAAGGAACAGAAGATTTGCAAGAAGATGCTGCTAAACAAATTGCAAAAGGAATGTATATAAAATTATCAAGAAGTGCTGCTGGTATGGATGCTGGTGCTGCTCGATTGTTTAATGCAACCGATAGAGATGTTATGAGACAAATATTAATTGATGAAGAATATATGTCTGCTGAAGATGCAGATAAGTTAATGGGTTTATTTTCACAAAAACCAGATGGAACACCAGCTAGAGCAAAACGCAGATTACGTTTTGACATGAACCATGCAGAAACTGCTGTAAATAGAAAAGGTGTTCAAGAAGTATTAAGAATCAAAGACTTACAGGACAGAGACGCAGAGCAAGTATTCACACGATATGCAGCAGAATTATCAGGCAGAAATGCACTTGCTAAAGTAGGAATAAAATCAGAAAGAAGTTTTAACAAATTACTTGATAGAAATTTAGCAGAAGCAGCAGATAGAGAAGGTAACGCTGGAAAAGCAAGAGCAGAAAAAGATAATCTGGTTGCACAAACTATCTTCAATATGATTATCAATAGACGTGCGCCATTGGCAGCTGATGCACAAGGTAATTTTGCTAGGTCAGCTAGGCTTGTTCAAGATTATAATTTTATAAGATTAATGAACCAAGTAGGTTTTGCCCAAATAGCAGAATTAGGAAATGCTCTAGCGATTGGTGGTTTTAGAGGTGTTTTGCAATCTGTGCCTTCTATAAAATCAATGTTAAAAAGAGCAAGAAATGGCGAAATAGAAGACCCAGTAATGAGAGACCTTGAAAGTGTTTCTGGTATCGGCTCAGACAGATTGACAATGCAAGCAATGAATAAAGCAGATACGATAGGTGTTTTTAGTGAGGGCAGAGGAGATTTAATAGATAAAGCATTATTCGGTGGGCAACCCCTTAAAAGAATTACGGCTGACATATCTGGAATGGCCCCAGTAACATTAGCCTTAGAAAGAATGGCAGCGCGTATTGCAGTACAAACATTAACAGATGTCGCGTTTCGTAGCAAAAAACTTTCACGAGCAAGATTGGCTGGTCTAGGTTTAAGTGAAGAAATGTCAGAAAGAGTTTTCAATCAAATTAAAAAAAATGCAATAACACAGCCTTCAACGTTGTTTAGAAATAAAAAAATAAAAGCCATAAATCTTGCACAATGGGATGACACAGAATCAAGAGATGCGTTTACAGTTGCTATTGCACGATGGACAAGAAGAAGCATACAACAAAATGACGTGGGTAATTTAAATTTATATATGACTTCTACTATGGGTCAGATACTTACACAGTTCCGCACATTTATGCTTGTATCTCATGCCAAACAATTTTTACACAACATCAAAGCTAACGATTTTAAAGCATATTCAGCAATGATGTATTCAGCAACATTTGCTGGTTTGTCTTACATGGCACAACAACAAGCAAATGCGATTGGAAGAGAAGATAAAGAAGAGTTTTTAAAAAAAAGATTATCAGCAGAATCTATAGCAAAAGCATCTTTTCAAAGAAGTTCTTGGGCTGCATTGTTTCCTGGTCTAATTGATACAGGGGCTGCTTTCTTTACTGATGACCCAGTTTTTGCATATAGAAGCACAGGGTTAGATACACAATTCATAACAGGAAACCCAACAGTCCAATTAATTAGTAAGGGTATTGGTAGCGCACAAGCTGTTTCTCGTTCCATAATAAACCCGGATTTACAATTTTCACAAGGAAATCAAAGAGCATTAAATACTATAGTTCCATTCAACAATGCTTTGGGTATTAAAAATGCTTTAAACAAGTTAGTTGATATGCGTCCAGAGAGTACAAAAGTAGAGTAGCACTTTGCTGACACATAAAAATAAGGTATAAGGATTTAAGTAGGAGTAGATATGACAGTCAGTAGCACTACAACAAAAGTCAGCTATAGTGGTGATGGCACTACCTCTGCTTTTGCCTATAGTTTCAAGATATTCCTAGATACAGAATTAAAGATTGTTATTAGAACAGATAGCACTGGTGCAGAAGTTACCAAAACAATCAACACAGATTATCTTGTAAGCAATGCTGGTGAGCAAGATGGTGGCACTGTTACGTTTAAGTTTGATACTGGTAATTCTGATGATAGTAATTACGATACAACGGACAGAAGACCACAAAGCGGTGAGACTCTTTTAATAAAACGTGTAATGACACTTACACAAAATACAGACTATACACCCAATGATAGCTTCCCAGCAGCTTCACATGAAGATGCATTAGATAAACTCACATTTATAAATCAACAGCAACAAGAAGAGTTAGACAGAACATTTAAGTTTGCAGAAACTGATACAGGTTCAATAACCATACCTACCTCAACAGAAAGGGCTAGTAAGTATCTGGGCTTTGATGGAAGTGGTGATGTTATTGCGGTGGCTGGAACAGCAGATGTAACACCAATATCCACGTTTGCTGCTACTATTGTAGATGATACGAGCGCATCTGCGGTAAGAACAACTATTGGTCTTGGTAGTTTAGCAACTCTAAATACAGTAGGCTCATCACAGATAGATGCTAATTCAGTCACAGCAAGTGAACTTAATATATCTGGCAATGGTAGTTCTGGGCAATCAATTGTTTCAGATGCAGACGGCTCTTTTAGTTATTCGACTATTTTTCCTTTTGTAGCTGGTATGGTTATTCCCTTTGCTGGGTCATCTGCCCCCACAGGGTTTTTATTGTGTGGCGGTCAAGCTGTAAGTCGCACAACTTATTCTGATTTGTTTGCAGTTGTTGGAACGACGTATGGTGTTGGTGATGGCTCGTCTACATTTAATCTACCAGACTTACAAGGTCGTGTAGTTGCTGGTAAAGATGATATGTCTGGGTCATCTGCCAATCGTTTGACTGACCAGACAGGTGGTTTAAATGGCGATACATTAGGTGATACTGGCGGTACAGAATCACATACATTAACCACTGCACAACTACCAGCGCACAGTCATGGTACAGTAGTAACTGCCGTAACTCCAAGTTTTAAAACTAACACTGGGGATGGTAGTGCGTCTGTGGTTCAAAGTATAAGTGTATCTTCGGGAGCTACAAACACAGGTTCTGGTAGCGCACACAACAACGTGCAGCCAACAATCATTCTCAACTACATTATAAAGATATAAAGCCATGACAGTTACAACAACCACAACGACAAATACATATACAGGCGATGGGTCTACCACTGCTTTTAGTTTTACCTTTGAGATATTAGAAACAACAGATATCAAGGTAATTGTTGTAACAACAGCAACAGGTGCAGAGTCTGTTAGGTCTATAGGTACAGGTAGTACAAACTATGCAGTAACTGGCACTGGTAATGTTAATGGTGGTACAGTCACTTTCGTTACTGCTCCTACGGCAAGTCAAACTGTATTCTTAATGCGTAATATGAGTTTTACACAGCCTACTAATTACAGAGTAAACGACCCATTCCCAGCAGAAACACATGAAAATGCTTTAGATAGAATGGCATTGCAAATACAGCAGATAGGAAGACGATTAGATAGAGCCTTACTTAGACCAGAATCAGATACAACATCCGGCACATTGCCACATAACATTGACCTCAAGGGTGGTGTGTTAAAATTTAATTCTAGCAGTGGTGTGCCAGAGGCAGATAGCACCCTTACATCTGTTGCAACTACATCCGTAAATGGATTGATGTCTAGCAGTGATAAGGCAAAACTAGACGGTATTGAAGCAAGTGCCACAACAGACCAGACTGCAAGTGATATAAGAACACTTGTTGAAAGTGCAAGTGATAGTAATGTATTTACAGATGCAGACCATACTAAGTTAAACGCTATAGAAGCATCTGCAACGGCTGACCAAGATGCATCTGACATAAGAGCATTAGGTTTTTTTGATACATCTAATGATGGCGCATCATCTGGATTAGATGCGGATAAATTAGATGGGCAAGAAGGTAGTCATTATTTAGATGCTGGTAATCTTACAGGCACAGTAGCCAATGCCAGGTTAGATGCACAGCTACAAGATGTGGCTGGATTAGCAGTTACAGATAGTGGGTTTATTGTAGGTGATGGGTCTAACTTTGTGCTTGAAACTGGTGCTACGGTTAGAACATCACTTGGGCTTGGTACGGCTGCTACGTTAGATACTGGCATATCAAATACAAATGTGCCTAAGTTTACGAGCGGTGTAGCAGATGATGACTTTTTGCGTGTAAATGGTACAGCAATAGAAGGACGCTCTGCTGCGGAAGTATTGTCAGACATTGGCGGTATTACAGCTAGTTCTACAGATACTCTGACAAACAAAACGATTGATGCATCACAACTATCAGGCACGGTCTTAGATGCACGATTACCAGATTCTATATCCAGCAACATAACAGGCAATGCTGCTACAGCCACGCTTGCATCTACTGCAACGGTAAGTGATAGCACAGCTAATACAAACTTTCCTGTCGTGTTTCACGATGAATCAAATGCTTTGTTAGATGATACTGGTGCATTACGATACAACCCAAGCACAGGCGAGTTACTTGTGCCAAAATTAACAGTAGCTGGAACAACAACGACTGTTGATACAGTTACAATGAACGCAGCTAATGCTATTATCTTTGAGGGTGCTACGGCTGATGCACATGAGACTACGCTTACGATTACTGACCCCACAGCAGATAGAACAATCACGCTTCCAAATGCGACAGGCACTATCCTGTTAGCTGATGGAGATGGCTCTAGTCTTACCAATGTAAACGCTACTACACTCGACAGCCTTGACAGCACATCATTCCTACGCAGTGATGCGGATGATGTAAAAACAAGTGGAAATTTAAGATTTAACGATAGCGTAAAAGCAACATTTGGAACAACAGATGATGATTTACAAATATTTCACTCA
>VMHT01013229.1_pt1 | contig 11964 bp, 16 predicted proteins | sample 4693611 | NCBI WGS metagenome assembly VMHT01 (sample SAMN12280063, study PRJNA550983) | marine metagenome | isolation source: seawater sampled from same location over 5 years 0.02-0.2 micron viral filtrate | place: USA: collected off the coast of southern California halfway between the port... ...
AAGAGTTTGTTCTTAGCAAACATGGGTGTGAACTGGGCATTGCAGGGATTAAATGTTGTATACTTAACATTTGAGCTTAGTGAAAATTTAGTTAGTATGCGTCTTGATAGTATGACTACAGACATTCCAAGTCGTGATGTGTTTAAGAGTATTGACGATGTTGAAATGAAAGTCAAGATGATTGGCAAGAAGTCAGGTGCGTTCCAAGTCAAGTATATGCCCACAGGCAAGAATGCAAATGACATTAGAAGTTATTTAAAAGAGTATGAGATTAAGACAGGGCGCAAAGTAGACGTATTACTTGTAGACTACTTAGACTTGATGCATCCTATTGCAGCTAAGATTAGTGCAGAGAACTTGTTTGTAAAAGACAAGTACGTATCAGAAGAACTACGCAACTTAGCTATGGAACTTAACACTATTTTTGTTACAGCATCGCAGTTGAACAGAAGCAGTGTAGAAGAAATTGAATTTGATCACTCGCATATCTCGGGCGGTATTAGTAAGATTAATACAGCAGATAACTTGATTGGTATCTTTACTAGTAGAGCTATGCGTGAGCGTGGACGTTATCAGATACAGTTAATGAAGACACGTAGTTCAAGTGGTGTAGGACAAAAGATTGATCTAGAATTTGATCTAGACAGTTTGCGTATTAGAGACTTAGGCGAGGATGAAGAGTATCAAGAATTTACTAAACGGAAGTCAACAGTGTTTGATCAAATTAAACGTGGTAGCGGTACACCTATAGAAGAGGGTCAACAACGTGAAGATCCAACTGAAGGTGATACTGTAGGCAAGATACGTGCCGAAGCTGATTCAACAAAACTAAAAGCCTTTATCAATAATTTAGGAACCAACTAAATCTGTTTGCTAAATACTCTGCGTTAGAAATAGCGTTAGGCATTACAAGACAAACAAGAGGCTATAAATGGCAACAGATTTAGAAAACATACAGAGGCTACTCGATCGATTCAAAAGGCCTGTCCTACCCGGACCCGAATATCAAACACGACTGGCGGAAGAATTTGAGCTCATTCTCAACCAGCGTTTCACTGATTACTTCCTTCAAATTTGTGATATCATAGACTTAACTACAGACTTTACTCATATGACTAGAGGTTCTGCAGGCAGCAGTCTTGTATGCTATCTACTAGGGATCACTGACGTTGATCCTATAGAGTGGAACATACCTGTGGCACGGTTCATGAACCCTTTGAGGGACGACCTGCCGGACGTGGACATAGACTTTGAACATCATCGACAGACGGAAGTCATGGAAAGAATATTCCGCAAATGGCCCGGCAAGACAGCTCGACTGAGCAACTACGTAACCTACAAAGAAAAAAGCGCACGAAGAGAAGCTGCCAAGCGACTCGGTGCCACAGGTAATCTTCCACGCAACTTCTCATACGAGTCAGCGGGCGTTGATCCAAAAGAAGCAAAAAGGATCGAACGCAAACTAATGGGAAAGAAAAGAGCAATATCAAAACACTGTGGAGGCATCGTAATGTTTACAAGGCAATTACCAAAATCACTTATATCACAAGACAATCAAATATTATTAGACAAACATGAAGTAGAGGACCTTGAACACCTCAAGGTAGACATACTCGCAAACAGAGGACTATCACAACTGATGGAGATAGATCCTATTACACCGTTGGCGTCTTACCCACGCACAGACGACCGTACAAGCGCCTTACTAGCAAGGGGCGATGTACTAGGCGTGACACAAGGAGAGTCACCTGCTATGCGCCGTTTGTTTAGAGCAATACGTCCTACGAGCATGGAAGACTGTGTATTTGCTACAGCAATGATTAGACCGGTTGCTATGAGTGGCAGACAGAAAGCAGCTATGTTTCAAGACTGGAGTCAAGAAGCAGTACAAGATAGCGTAGTGTTCGAAGACGATGCTATCGACATTATATCATCTATTATAGGTGTAGACATGTACGAAGCAGATATGTACCGTCGAGCATTTGCTAAAAAGAATGATGAAAAGATTCTAGAGTTTGTTGAACGTCTAGGTAATAATCCTAGAAAAGCAGAAGCAATGGCAGCACTACAAGAACTAAGTGGCTTTGGATTGTGTAGAGCACATGCGGTTAACTTAGGTAGACTCATATGGGCTTTAGCATACCAAAAGGCGCACAACCCAGAAGCATTTTGGAGAGCAAATCTTAACCACTGCCAAGGATCATACAAACAGTGGGTATACCAATGTGAAGCACATCGTAAAGGAATAGAAACCAAACCGGGCTGGTGGCAACACGGATTTATACCCGGTTGTGGTGTAAGAGAAAACTTTTTGAAACGTGTAGACTATGCAGGTGTAATTGCCAATGGCAGAGTGTTTAGAGGTAAAGGTAACAAATGGGTTACGTTTCTTACACTGGGTACAAACTATGGCGAGTACATAGATGTTACTATACAACGCCCGTTTGCATACAGAGACGGCGATATTGTATCAGGATCAGGAATGGTTAAACATTCAAATAATTCAGACTATATACAAAGTGTAGACCAAAAATTATACACTATGGGAGATTGGTTTGAGCAAGTTAATAAAGGTAAATTCTGATTGGCAGCTTGGGCATTGCAAGGACGACCCAGTGCGTCCTCATTTGCCTATGGCTTGGAGAACACAGAACGGTCGTGAAGTGTATGCATTAGAAAATAATGAAGGCAAGTTAGATGCAGTTATATGTGTATCCTTTTGTGAAGGTGTTCCTATAACAGAAGCAGAACTAGATAAAAGTGCAAGACCTAATGCACCAGTAGCTGTATTTTATACAGTATGGAGTTATTCTAAAGGTGCAGGACGTAAGATGGTAAACGAAACTGCTGCGCATATTAAAGCAACAACAGCAACAGAACGGTATGTCACACTAAGTCCATTGACTGAGATGGCTGAAAAATTTCACATAAACAATGGAGCAAAATTTTTGACTAAAGGAAATGAGTGTCAAAATTTTGAATACTTTGTATGAGATATTATCTATCATCTTGTGAATACAAATGGACACACAAAGACACCGACATGGAACACTTGTGGGTACGCAGAGAATTAGGTGAAGACTTATTTAAAGAATGTAATCAACACGGTTTTAACTTAGTATATCTACGTAGTGCCAGTCAATCAATGCCAGGCGATATATACTTACGATGTGATATATATGTTGACGTAGACGAAAGTAAAGATGGCACTCTCTTTGCTCTCAAACATTCTGACGCGGTGTGTGTTCCTGATAAATAAGTACATGCTTATCCGGAGATAAAGAAAAATGAAAATTGGAAAATTAGGGCAGGTTAATGTAGTTCTAGCCGATACAGTGTATGAGTTGTATAAGCTAACAGATGCAGATTCTTTTAGCATTGTCACTGTACATATAACCAATAGAAACGTTGTTAATGCACACGTTGGTCTAGGCATTAAAAATGCAGCAAATGAGATTGTGTGGATAGAAGAGGCTACAGAATTATTTCCTAAAGCAGCTTTTGAAAGAACTAGCATTGGGTTAAGCACAGGTGATACGTTAGTAATCAAATCAAGTATTAACCAAATGTCATTTGTGTGTACAGGAAGTCAAAGTAACGATACTATTGCAGCAACAGCAGCTCCTGCACTTGCATTCGCAGATAACTTTGCTGCTGCTTCGCCCGCTGCATCAGCCCAGTTTGGAGAGACTATTGTAGCATCAACTTCTTTTATTGCTACTTCAAGTATAGTAGAAGGCGAAGTTGATGTTAAGACAGTTGACGGTCAAGCATTATTTACAGCAACTAATCCTTTAACAAATACTCCAGGAGATTTATTTGGCCATGCTATAGCTATAAATGATTATTATGTTGCTATTGGTTCACCTGGCGCAGAAGGTTCTAGCAGTGAAACAAATGCTGGTAAAGTTTTTATATTTGAAAGTTTTACAGGCACACTAGTACATACTATTTCGCAACCTGTTATTGGAGCTGATGCAGTAAGTGGTGAACAAGTAAACGGGTATTTTGGTTCTAGTGTTGCAATGGACTACGACAATAATAAATTATATATTGGTGCAAAAGGCCATGACAACGACAATGGAGCGGTTTTTAGATTTGTTCTAAGTACAGGTGTATATGATAGTGCTAGAAGTGTCGGCGGCGATCAAGGACAAATGGGAACAAGTTTAGTTTTGAATACAGCCGGTACAGCACTATACTCAGGTTCGCCAGCTAGGTTTGGCGGTGGCGGTGCTGTTATACCAATTACCACATCGAATATGATTCCAGCTGCTGGGTCAAACTGGTTAACATTTCCAGCAGCTGCTGGTGTAACAGGTGTAGGTTATGGTACTAAGCTACACATAAATGATACTTTCTTAATCGTGGGTGCGCCAAATAGTTCAGTTGAAATTGACGGTGTGGATACAGCAAACGTTGGAGCAGCAGGATTAGTTAAACTTTCAGACGTATCTGAAACACTACTACTTGCACCTGAAAACGAAAGAGCACAAGATTTAAAATTTGGTCATGGTGTTGCAGTCAACTCAGAACTAGCATGGGTAGGCGCTCCTGGATACAATAATAATCAAGGTAAAGCATATGCTATTTCATTAAACCCTGGTGCAATTGTTGCAGACATGAATTCACCTAGTGAAACCGCAGACGAATTTGGAACAGAGATAGAAGCAACAGATGCAATGGTTCTTGCAGCAGCGCCTAAACTAGATGTAGGTGTTAACTCAGATGCAGGGCGTGTTTACACATATAGACAGCAGTCTGAATTGTTTACATCAAGATCAATTGCTACTACCCTTGCACGTAGTGCTGCTTCAATTGAACAAAGCAACTCCTTTACTATTACAGTAACAGTTACACTTCCGTATGCAGATAAAAGCGGCTTTAGTATACCTTGGAGTTTAAGCGGTTATACTGATGTTATTGCTACAGCATCACCTACGAGTGGTACGGGTACTACAAACGCAAGTGGTCAATTTACTGTAACATTTGCAACCAAAGACAGAGGCGACTTAGATTTTTATGACGACGGTGAGCAAACAGTTACGTTTGGTTCAAGCGGTCAAACAATAGTTGTAACAATTCAACCTACACCAGATGCACTATACGACTTTACTACACATACGTTTACTACAGGAGGTAGAAACGGACGTACAGCACACAGCAGTATCAGTTCTTATATAAGTACATATACAAGTGCAGGTGCTTGGAAGAACAACGTTGACTACTTTGTAGAAGGTTACGATAACGGATATCAAAGATGGACTGTTCCATCATCAACTACATACACAATACGAGCAGCAGGCGCCCAAGGATACAGAGGTGGTAGAGGTGCTGTAATTGAAAGAACTGTTGCACTAGAAGCGGGTGATAAACTTGATATTGTATGCGGCCATGTGCCAAGTTATGGGCAAACATCAACTGGCGGCGGAGGCGGAAGTTGGGTTGTACAAAGCTATGACGCAGGTACAGGTACCACATACACTCAAAGTAATGCACAGGCTATACTAATCGCTGGTGGCGGCGGAGGCACATACTCAAGTACTAACCAAGGTGGCGCTAGGTCAGATGCTTCATACACTACAACTTCAAAAGCGGGAACAGGTGAATCAAACGGTAACACAGGTCCCACAAACACAAGACAAGCAACAAACAATTCACCCTACGGTGGTACTGGAGGATCATTTGCATCAGACGGACCTGGTGCAACCAACTGTGGTAACTCAGGTGCTGAAGGTTGGCGTACTGGACTAAGCGGCGGTGGTACTTGTTCAAGCTCAGAAGGCGCATTTGGCGGCGGTGCAGGTACACATGGTAACTCAGGCGGCGGAGGCGGCGGAGGCGGCTATGCAGGTGGCGGAGGATGTGGCCACGTAGGCGGTGGCGGAGGCGGCGGAAGCTGTTTCCCAGGCACAGGCGCAAACCAAACAAACGTTGCGTACAACTCATCAAGTGGCTATGTAACTATAACCAAGAACTAGGAACAATCATGACAAAACACACAAGTGAAACTCTAAGCATCGTAGACTGGGACACAGCAGAAACAAACTCAACTGGCAGTGCCTCAGCAGGTGAAGAAACTAGTGCAACACTAAGCACTACACAAGGTCGCAGAGCATTATGCGAAGCATGTCCTAGTCTAACAGACCTACACTTTTGTAGCGAGTGCAGTTGTTTCATTCCTATCAAAGCATACATTGCAAGTGCGGAATGTCCACTAGGTAAGTGGTAAAGAGTACAACGATACACTAGCACTATATAAAAACAGTTTCTATACAACCAGCAAGTAACACCATTTGCATAGCCCTGTAATACCCCTTAAACACTGATAAACAAAAAGATGAGTCTTATTCACCAGACTCTATGTTCAACATCAGCAAATAACACACAAGCTAGTGTACAGTCTTTTGACCTTTCAAATTGAATAGTAGCATCATCTACTTGACTAACATGAATCCCTCGCATATACAACTCTATTACTCTACTGTAGGTAAGAGCATCACGAGCCTGACTGTTTGTTATAGTAGTGTACAAGAACTGCATATGCATACAAGTAGTTAGCCAAGAAGCCACGACGTGGTTTAAGCCCCAAGCTACGAAGTAGTTTTCGCAGAAAATTTCGGACGCAGATTTTTTACCTGTTGGCCGAACTGTAAGTACTGTTGTTTACTGTATATCTACTGTGTGCGTAACTGTGTAGCGCACTGTATTAGAGAGAGGTTAATGTAAGCCTAATGAGTACATCCATATAGGTATTACTACGAAGTGTAGTATAACGCATAGTGCGATCATTATCTTTACTGTAAGCATGTTACCTGGATCTTTGTGCATAGTATTACTTATGTCCCGAAATGGGTCCTGCACCAAAAAAAATCTCCCGCGCAGTTTTTTGTATACAAGTACTTACAGATTCGAGGTGGTGATTTTGCATCACACCATTTTTAAAAACGGGATATTTTTTAGAGGCTTAAGAGCTGCTAGTACAAAAAGCAAATTTTGTTTTATAAGCCCCCTGGGGTGAAAAATTATTTTTTTTCTTTTATAACCCCGGCGAACAAAAATTTTTTTCTATCGAATCACTCTCAGCACAGTGCCTTGACAGTTGTAATCATAACGAATGATTGTACCGTTGCTGGCTTCTCTATACTCTGAATGGCATACTGTGCGAGCTGCTGCTTGCTGCACCTGCTGCTGTGTGCTGTACTGTGTGCGAGCTGTGTTGTTATAGCTTTGGATGCTCACTGTGTTGTTGTGCTCGTGTACAGGCTGTACGTGCTGTGTGCTGTTGTTGTTCAGCAGCGTGTCCAGTAGTACTATAGCAAACAAGCCTTTGACTACATCATTAGCATCAGCCTTAGCTGGCGCTGCGAGTAAGCACACTGTGCCTAGGACTGCTGCTGCACTTAATAGGTTACTTGCTGTGTTGATTGCGAACTGTTTCATATGTGTTGCCCTACTATGTTTAAGTTATACATACACTATACTATCACTTGTGCTGGTTGTCAACCATTAAATAAGAATAAGCCCGGGGAGCGTTGGACGAGGGCACATCCTGCTCAACCCGGGCTTGAGTTTGTACAGCAAAGCGTGAGGGCATACGTCTGCTGTACTATACTGTGAACGTTGAGGGCTTAACGTTTCATCACAGTATTCTCTGCCATTGCTTCCCACTTGTTGGGGAATGCTTTGGCTAAGTCGGCAACCTTTAGTACTGTGCGTAGGCTCAGTTCTCTTAGTCGCTTCTTGTTAATATCTACGAAGTCGATGATCTCTTGTACCATACCGTCTTCGAACTTGTATTCGTTCAGCATACCGTCATTGGTGATCTGCTTAATACGTAACATGATCTCACGCTCAGTATCAATGGTTAGATCCATATAGTGACAACGGCTTTCAAGTGCTTTCAAGTGTTCTTTGATCTTGCCTTTGGCTTTGTCGAACTTAACGTTGGTGATAAAGATCGCTGAACCTTTGAACTCGAAGCTGTCTGGCACACCTTCATTACGCAACTTGAAGCTGTCTGTGTTCCAATGTATACGTCTTGTCTTCTTTGAATCAAGTGCTGCTTTGAGAATGTTAAGGCTTAGCTCGTCTGCGAAGATTGAGTCACAGTCGTCGAACACAATAACATTGTCTTTGTCTGCCATCTTAAACAGTTTACAGTAGAGGCCGATAGCACTCATTGCACCTTTGACAACTTCGTACTTGTTGGGACGATCGCCTAGTTGCGCAATCAAGTCATGCTTGCCTAGTACTTTCTCTACGCCGAAGCTCTTGCCTACACCTGGAGGACCACTTACGATCATTGCACGTACATCGCCTTTCTTAGCAGCACGAGTCATGTCTTCCAACATGTCGAAGCGTTCTCTTAGACGCTCAATGGTCTCAGCATCTGTTTCTTCTCGTTGTGTAACGTTAACTTCTTTGCCGACTTCTTCGTAGTCGCTTGCGTCTGACAATCGTATCTTGATGTTACGATCTGGAAAGCCTGCAATTGCACGAGCATCAACGGTTACATAACCACCTGCTGCTCCTACTTTAAAACCTTCTACTAGTGGAAAGACCATACCGCCCAGGTCTACGTCTTTGCCGCGAATCTTATAAGTGCCATCTATAATCTTAACATTTTGCATATCTGTTTCCCTCTTAATGCCCTAATTGTTATATACAGTATACGATCAAACCTTTGTGTTGTCAACCACTTTTGGTATGTTAACTGTTTCGATCGTTGCTTTTTTTCCTTTGTTTGCCTCTGCGACGGCATATACCTCGGCGTCCTCAAACCGACTTGCGATTACTACCGTATTGCCTAGTTCGTCCTTCACGTGATACATGCCGTCGCTTTCCTCTTGTTGGCGGTCCCTATAGGATTCGAACCTATGACCTACTGCTTAGAAGGCAGTTGCTCTATCCAGCTGAGCTAAGGAACCATTCTTGGTACTCGCACCCGGACTCGAACCGGGACGCCTTACGGCCACAGATTTTAAGTCTGTTATGTCTACCATTCCATCATGCGAGCATTGGTGGGCGATCCAGGACTCGAACCTGGAACCACTCCGTTATGAGCGGAGGGCTCTAACCAATTGAGCTAATCGCCCGAAATAACGTTGACAGGTCCCCCACCAGCTGACCTAATCAGAGCAGCCAACAAGCTGCTCGCCCGAGGTGTTCTTAGTCCTCCTGCCACATAAGTGTTTCGATTTCGTTCTTGATCTGCGGAGCATTGCGAACCACGTATTCGTAAATCGCTCCCTGCTGCTCTTCCGATTGGAAGTCTTTGTGTGCCATTAGGATCTGGCAAACCTCTGCTTTGGTGAACTCGCCACCTAATTCGATAAGCTGAACATCATCGTGTCCGTTTTTATACAGTGTCTTCAAACGACCGATCCAATCATTCGCAAAGCGAATTTTTGTAATACCGTTCAACTTGGATGTACCTGCTACGCTAAAAGTGTTCATTTGCAAAAGCCCTCTGCTTGTTTCTAACTATACATATAGTATAGCACCAATTAATCTAGTGTCAACCACTTAATTGGCGATTTGGTAAATTAAATTCCACCAAGTATACTCAGGACCAAACCCGATGTCGATCCAACCTAAGGCGAACACGCTCACTAGAACATATCCTACGATTTCATTAATTGTTTCTTTACGTGTCATATCTACCTCCTAGTCCATATCCGCTTGCCAAAATTCTCCATCATAGGTTGCTGTCAAAGCACCTAGTGGATAATCTTTGTGTTCAAACATAATATAGGGCTTACCGTAGTAGTCAATCTTCTGTGTTACAATGTTGACTTCTTCTAGCGACAGCTTGCGCTCTGAACCTGGGTAAGCTGAGTTAAAAATGCGTATCATTGGATGCCCTCCATTGTGTCTAACTATACTCTTAATATAGCAGAGGTTGTCTCGTTTGTCAACCCCTAATTAGAAAAAATTTTCTAATGTTTTCAAACACTTAGCAACTTTCTGCTAAGTGCTTGTTTTTATTACGTTTATTACAAACGTTCTAGTGCATTGTCTATTGCACTAGCAACAAACACATTGTCTGCACCTACATTATAAGCAGCAATTGCGTTGCTTGCTTCTGTAAAATCTGTGTAGAAATCTGTTGTGTTGTTTGTAAAATTTACAATAGCAAAATTTGCAGCGTCTGCAGTTTCTGTTTCTAAAAACTGTTGCAGCTTAACAGTTAACCTGCCTAGTGCATTGTAATCTAGCTCTGCAGCGTTTGCAATTTCTGTAAGTTGTTTAGCGTAATTTTCTATTTGCATATTTGCTCCTATGCTAAGTTAAGTTTAAATTAATAATTTGCGTACAAGCGTTCTGCAAGTGTTGCAAAATTTGTTTGCTTGCAATTTGCTGTTGCAAATTCTGCGTAGCTGTCCTGCAGCTCCTCTGTGCAAGCATACTCTAGCTGCTCCTGTATACATTCCCTATACTCTGTGTCGTAGCTGCATATTGCCTGTGCAGCTTGCTCTATTGTAAATGTAAAACGTGCAGGCTCCTGCTCTGCTGTTGCATACAACATTTGCAAATTGTCTAGCACTTCCTGTGCGTCCTGCAAACGTATAAACGCACTGTCTGCAAAGTACTCTGCTTCTGCAGGCTCTAGTGCTTCTAGCAAGCTGTCTGTGTTGTTTTGTGTTAGCTGTGTAAATGTATTAGCTAAAAAATTTACAATAAAACTTTTTTCTACTTGTGTTAGTGTGTGCATATTTGCTCCTATGCGTTGTTTAAGTTATAATATATAATAGCACAAAACAAAAATTTTGCAAGTGCTAATTAGTATAGGTGCTCTACAGCGGGGCCTATACTAATGTGTACTAAGCGTGTCTGCGTAATAATGTAACATATTATACATACATTCTCTAACACTAGTGTCTGCTGCATCCTGCAAGCAATAAGCAGCAAAGTCTGTTGCGTTATTAAACTTAGTAAAATTGTCGTACAAGTATTGCATTTTGTAACAATTATCTAGTATGCAGTAGTCGTTTTGCTCTGCAACGCTGTCCTGCGCTGCATGTGTAATTGCTTCTGCGTAGCTTGCAATAGCTGCACCTACTACTTCTGCATAAATTTTTTCCTGTGTTTGCATATTTGCTCCTATGCTTTTGTGTTACGTTGTATAAACACTATAGCACACAACGTGCTATAGTGCAAGTGTTTTTTTATTGTACAGGTGCTAACACGTCTAGTGCTGCATCTATAATATTATGTGCGCAAGCATCTGTAGCAAAATTTTCCTCTGCTGCAAAATCTATGCTGCTGCTACACATTATAGTGTCTGTAACACAATTAATATTATGCTGCAAAAATATTTCTATAAGTGCATCTGCTGTTTGTACATCTGTAGCAACAGTTACATTGTTAACTTTTACTACAATGCAAGCATTTTCTGCAGCTAAAAAAACGTAGTTATTATTTGTATTTTGCATATTTGCTCCTATGCGTTTAAGTTTACGTTGCACACAGTTTTACACACGTTGCAGCGTTGTTTGCTATAGTGCAGTGCTGCGTGTGTGTTACTATGTGCTATGTAAACAATATAGCATTAAAATTGCATGTTGTAAAGCAAAACGTTTTGTTTAAAAACAAGCACTTAGCAGAAAAATGCAAATTAAATTGTTGTTTGTTTTCAATAGGTTAGCGGTCTCGGTCTTGAAACCTGAAGTCCAAAAAATCCAAAAAGTTCGAATGTTTCGAATAAAAAGTGGTTGACATACTGTAGAGAGATGTTATTATATAAGTGAGGACCGGGTAGCTGGAACGGGAGGGCACGGAGCTCTGACCTTTTTACCTAAGGTAGAGATACGGGAAAAGACGATAGGGGAGCAACCCTACCGCCTTCTCAACCAAACCTAGACGGAGCAACGCCTTGGTTTTATCTGGGAGCATACACCGTCTGTGCGAATTACATATGCTCCCTCTAGTCTGTTATGCCGTCTCGCACAACCTCCATTG
>VMHT01042749.1_pt1 | contig 11964 bp, 5 predicted proteins | sample 4693611 | NCBI WGS metagenome assembly VMHT01 (sample SAMN12280063, study PRJNA550983) | marine metagenome | isolation source: seawater sampled from same location over 5 years 0.02-0.2 micron viral filtrate | place: USA: collected off the coast of southern California halfway between the port... ...
TACATCCGCCACAACTATGGAAGACACTACACTGGTTACACTTGATAATGCGCTTGTAGCATCAGCAGAAGCTTGGTTCGCAGTGTTAACAGCAGCAATCGAGTTAGCTAATGCTGTGGGTGCTTGTGAAGCTAGCGACTTAGACTCTTGTGCTGAATAATTATTCTGGTTAAAATTACCGTTTAAGTCATTTGCCTTAATCGCTGAACCAGGATAAAACGTAGCTTGTAGAGTATCAACATTAGTATCTCTATAAATACGAATTGCATCCCCAGCTGAAGGGGCAGTGGTAAACCTAATTGTCGTGACGTTTGGCAGTGAATATGCAGTTGTATCTACACCATTAAGACTTACCTTAATATCTGTAGTGTTTAAATATGGGAATGTAAATGAATAGTCCGTTGTTGAACTATTAGGTGCTGTGAATGTGTTTTGTGTGATTGCCATTAGCTAATTGTAAGTTTACTGGTCTCTATTCTTAAAGTCTATATTAAATCCATCAGCGATCTTTTTAGCCTCAGAAACTCTGCCTCGTTTCACTAAATTCGTGATTTGAGTATTGGCCTTAATCTTGTCCGCAATAGTAGGATTCTTCATATTCATTTGTTGTTCAGCAACAATCTGTGCTTCTCTTATAATATTGTCTAAGTAATCGTAAACAGGTAGTCCTTCTGTTTTTATTGTAGCAAAATCATAGTCTTGATTTGAAGCACGTAACCTTCGCATAACATCTAGCTGATGATTTATACGGGGAGACTTCATAAGCTTTTCAATCTTCTTATAAAGACCCATCCTACCCATATACTTATAAAGCTCAGTCCTTTCTTCAGGTGTATATTCATACTTACCGTCAGTAGTTTTGCGAAGTAGCTTCATGCCATCCCAACCTGTTTCAAGTAGCCATTTTCTCCAAGGTTCAATCCCATCACTGATTGGTACAGGATTAAATGCATTGAAGAAACGCATTACGGGATCATCAATATCATTAATAGGCTTACCTGTCCATACATCAATACGTTCTGGAAGCGTTGTATTGAAACCAGGCAGATTATTTTTGACATAACCAACAAAATCAGCATGGATATCCTTCTGACTAGAAGAAATAGATTTAGACAATACACCAGCAGCTCCTGACAAAGGAATATATGCACGTGCTTCATTAGCCATAAGACGTGACATAGCAGTAGTGTCCCCACTAGCAAGTTTAACGAGTGGTTCTAAACCAGCCATAAATGTCTTATTAGTGAATCCAGCTGCAATTGTCCAAGAAATTTTGTGGTGCAAATCTTCAGTAAGTTCAGAACCGATATCAGTAGCGTAATAACCAAGATCACCAATTAAAGTTAATAAAGTATCAAAGGGCTCTAAGCCTGAATAAGAAAACCACTTACCACCAATATTAATAGTTTTTGGGGTCCATCCATAGTTATCTCTCATAGCACGACGTTCTGCTGCATTAACAGGACCATTGCCACGAATATTACCGCCTACTGCATAACCTAAAAGACCAGTAGTAATCATTGTGCCAAAAGCAATTCGACCTTTATATTCAGCCTTTAAACTGCGATAGATGTTCATCGCATTAGGGTCTGTTTGCTTAACACCATGCTCCAGAAGAGCCTCAAAGATCTTGTCTTGATCATTACCAGCTGTAAGAATTTTAGAGTACTTACTACTAGGCCCAAGCCTTGCAAGTGGTGTATAAGACAAACCTATTCTCATAGCATTAATACCAGTACGTGGAAACATAAACAATGCTTTCAAGCCTGGATATTGAGAAGTAAGGTTATTGATTGAATTAGATACATCAGTATCTAAATTAAGTGCAAGTTCAGAACTACTATGTTTAACTGCATCATCAGTGATAAGACCATTCTTATCAAACATTGAATCGTAATGCTTACGTTCTGCAGCAATAAGAGCTCGTTTTGAAGGTACTTTACCAGTAGCTTCAAATACTTCATCGTAGGCTCTCATACGTGCAGCTTGGGTAGCAAGCGTAGAAGTGACGTATTGATCGGAAGCAATCATTGCATTAGTGCCATAACGCATAAATGCCATTTCAGATATATGTTTGTTAGCTTTAGCCCAACCATGGAGCATTAGCTTACCAGCATCACCAATAGTTCCACTCTTAGACCATTCAGTATCAGCAACATTTTGGAGTAACTCCCATTGCTGTTCATCCCTAATAACTACTCTATCCTTACGTGCCATATCCATGAATGCCTGTGGATCAGCATTGGCTTTTTTCCAACCTTCCCAACCATGACCTAAAGCACGTGCATTAGTTTCTATAAAAGAGCCATAGCCATACCAAGCACGTTTAAAGTCTTTAAAGTTACCGCCAACAATACCTTCAATACCATGCCCTAGCATTGCCGTAATAGGCTTGACCATAAGACTAGTAGTGTTACCAGCAATAGCTCTAAGTGCAGAGATACCAGAAAGAACATTGTTATAACGAACTGCCCATAGACCTTGTGCAAGCATATTCATGCCGTTACCGTCTGGACTGACTAGATAACCTTTAAGTTTGATTTGATTACTAGCCCATTCAATCATAGCTTTTTGAGTAGTAATATCTCCTTTGCTCATAGAGAAAGCTGTAAACAAAGGCTCAATAGCATTAGGATTAACTTCATAAAGCCTATCCATCTCTTTTCTCAGATTCTTAGACTTTTGAACCATCTCAGCACGTTTCTCATCAAAATTTTTTCTGATATATTGAATCACTTCATCAGGATCATCTTTAAAAGCTTGGCTGCTGAATAGTTTTTTATTATTAAGAGACCAACCAGCAATGTATTTACTGAGACCATACTCTTGAGTAATAATCTCTATACGATCGCCAATCATTTTTCTAAGACGGTTTTGATTTGCAACCTCTTTGAATCGAATGGATCCATCAGCAATATCAGAGATTTCACTAGCAGTTGTTTTTAGTAACCTACCAGAAGTACGCCGAATATCATTACCAAGATATACTTTGACTAAATCTCTAGCTGCTGCTGCCATTGCTTGAGTAGCAGTTTCATTTGCATATTTAATCCCGAAATCACCTAGAACACTAGCGTTTTCAAGCATTGCTGTTCTAAGAAGTTCAGGGTCATCCAACTCAAAGGCTTCTCCATATTTCTTATCATATAAAGCGTCTAAATCAACATCAGTTAACCCACGCATCGGACCAGTTGCAACTTCATATTGTCCAGAATTTTGAACATCAGCAGCTATATCAACCAAAAGTTCACGAGCATCAACACTACCGTCAGCCAATTTATCGAAACTTGGTTCAGTTATAGGACTAGGTGGAGTGCCTTTAGAAATTCCAGAATCAACAAGTGCAGTATCTAAAACATTTTTAACTGCTGCTGCTGGTGGAACACTAAGGGTAGCTCTATCAGCTTCTGTAGAAAGTTTTGGTGTAATGAATGGATCATATCCAACACTTGCAGGATCTGCTTCTAGTCTTCGAATTGCAACTTCATCCTGCTGCCATTCACGCAGTGAAGCTTGAGACCTTACATGAACTTCAAGACCTTCTTCACCAGGCATTGCAGTAGGTGCTTCTAGTTCTTTAGCAGCTTTATAGTTAGCAGCTTTTTCATCAAGTGGTTTAAACCAGCTCATAAAGTCAGGAACACGTCCTCCTTTCAGAATTTTGGCTAAGTTAATACCATAACCAAGGACGTCACCAACAACGCTTAAACCAACAGCTTCATACGTATTCTTGTGTTTACGTACTTCAGGACTGTCAGAATCAAGCGTTTGCCAGTTATCAGGGATGTTTAGCCAAGGTGCTGTATCATCTAACATCCTCATCAGGTTATCGCCTTCTTCAGTAGTATCACTGACATAAGTAACAGCACCATCAATAGCACCAGTAGCTCCTATAGCAGCCAAACCTTTCATAAGCGTTGGAAGCTTACTAATACCTTGAATACCCCTTATAGCGGCACCAGCACCAAACATAGTAGGTAGGACAATTCCAAAGATATCTCTTACTTTCTGAATGCCTGGGTTCTTATATTTTGTAGCTTCATCCCAAGCATTGTCGATTGACTCACCGCCTGGTATCATACCTACTACATCAAGACCTAGATCTAATACACCCATAACAGGTGCTCCTACTGATTCAATGACATTAGATTGTATTGTAGATTCATCAGGAGCATTATCTTTAAGAGCCTGTGATTCTGCAAAGTTCTGATCAGCATCAGCTTGAGCTGCCTCTGGATCAAATAATGGATTAGGTACTTCTGCAGGAGGAGGCATCTTACTCAGAGCATCGTTTTCATTCTCTTCTTGTAGAATCCGCTGTTGTTCAGGAGTAAGTTCTTTATTATTATTTTCTTCCATTAAGCTGCCGTCCCATGATGACATTTAAATCTGCGTCCACTTGGAAGTTCAATGATCATCATCGTGTCACCCTGTGATGTTTTCTGACTGTAAACAACGCGAGCTGGTGGTTTAATTAGAATTTTGGTACCACTACGAAACCCATAGTCATACCCATTAGAACCTCGTTTAGTGTGGGACTCCCAACTACCTGTCATAGGAGCATCACCAATAGGAATCATCCCTAACTCAGAATCATCAGCAAAGATGTATTCCATAATTTCAGGATCTTTGTAATGGTAGAATTGACCCTTTTCATTTTCAGGGGTGTTTTCATTATTTTCCTGTTTAAGATCTAAATGGGGACCAGTGGAACCCCAGCCAATACTTCCTACGTTATAGACGTGTTGTAATGTACTAGATGAATGATTAGGATCACGAGTAGGTGGTCCTGAATATTGCATAAAGGGTGCGTCAGGGTTGACTCCATATCCAGACATGACACCAACAACTCTACGCACATATTCAGGGTCTGTAGCATAATTGCCTGAATGTAATGCAGTAACTAATTCTCTAGGAGTTTGAGCTTCTGCAACGCCAGGATATTTAGAAATAAATTTCATAAAATCATCTACAGACTGGCTTGGAGCCTCGTAAGTTCTCCACTGAGCTGAAGTAGTGTACGCTCTGTTATTCTGATCGTACTCTTTAGTCATAGTCGTAGGGCCAGTACCATTAGTACTTTTGATATTAAATAGATTATTTCGCCCAGACATAGATTCACCGTAACCAGTTTCGTGAGCCCATATAGCAGCTGCAACATTTGGGGCTTTAAAACCGGCTTGCCGCGCTAAAGAAACAACATCTGAATATCCTTCTGTACCTATACGTATACGTCCTACTTTTTGACCAGCTGCATTTGCAACGTTATTAATATTAGAAGTAAATGGTCTGTAAAGAATTTCCTTAAGTGCTGGATGTTCGCGTACTTCATCTCTATCTTTCAACATATCTACAACACCCGGCTGAGCACGTAATTCACTGCCAGAACGCTGTAGTTGTTGATTAATTACTTCATAAGGTTTAACATCAGTAACCCTTGAAATTTCATATACTACAGGCGGTATCACAATAGGTTGTCCTCGTTTAATTTTTTGCTTAATAAGTCCTAGGAATGAATCACTGATATATTTACCTTTCTGCAAAAGTTCAGGATTGTTAATTAGTTTTAGCCTTTCATCTGAGCCAATAATTACTGCATCAGGCTCTTCATATAGAGAGTCGCTTTGTCTATACTTAGCGAAATAAGCTGGACCTTTACTACCTTTAGTTTTATCGTCTCCTAATTGAGGGCGTACATAAAACTTACTGGCAGGATTTTCATAATCTCTGATGTGACCAGATACATACTGAAGTGCTTTACGTTGTAAGTCTGAAGCAGTACCGGATAATTGTTGAAACCCGTCTTTCAGGTATGCTTTATACATGTTATGAGCATCAGCTAAAGCTACGTTAAAGGTACCATCACCCTTTGCTTTTTCGTAACTTTGTTCATTAAGTGCCCCCATTAGTTGATCTCTAAAAGTAGCTCTAATGTCATTATCAGGGATAGGTAGCTCACCTAGTTGAGCTTCCCAAGCATCTACAATAGGTTGAAATTTCTTTCTATTAATACCAAAGACACCTTGTAGATGTTGTGAAGAAAGTTTACCTGTATCCGCTAAACCTTGTAACCAAACATCCTCTGCTTGCTCCATTTGTCCTTCAACAGTCGTTGAAAGTAAGGATGCATGCCGACTAGTATCAGCACCTAAGCGTTTAAGCTTTTCAATAGTTTGATTTACAACCTGCCTAGGTAGCTGATCAACACCTTGCAGGTATTTATAAGAGTCATCAGATTGCTTTTGGATATGTTGCGTCCGAAGAAAGGATATGTCACGAACTTCGGATATATATTTATCTTTAATGGTGTCCTCAAGTTCTGCAAGCTCATCTAATTTTGAACCTTTACCATATAAATCATCAAAAGACTTTCCGGGTCCACCAGGATTTAAAAAGACCTGTGCTTTTCTTAAAGCACGTAATACAGTTAGTTGGCTATCAGGAGTACCATCCCCAAGAGTTCCAGATTTAGCCATCTGAGTCAAGGTGCTGATAACTCTTTCACGAGCTTTTTTCTTGAGCGGGTGATTGGCCATATAATCCATAAGACCCGGAACACCACGATGCTTAAAAGCAGTAGCAATATCTTGGGTTTCTTGGATATCACGTTCAGCTTTTAGTTGTGTTGCACGCTGAGCACCACGTTGACGCGCTTCATGTCTATCGACAGAATCAATAGAAGGATAAAGATATGCCTTTACAAACTTATCATCAGCCCCACCATAATCAGAAATAAATCTAGACTTATTTCTAGCATCTTGTGCAACGACAAGGTTATCATATTGCTTAATTAACCTAGCTTCACCAAGACTAATACCAACAGAAGTACCGTCAACATTACGAAGATCCGCTGCTTCCCATTGCGGCATTAGTTCAGCATATTGATCCCCAGCATTTACCAACATGGTCTTCTTCAGACCATAGAAGGTAGATGAGTTCATAGACCGTATGCGCTCAATAACATTGTTACCAGCGCCTGAGGCTAACAGCTTATCTTCAATAGCTTTATATTTAGAATCGTTAGCAATGAATGCACGATCCATATTCTTGACGTACTCAGCTTCAGCCATGCTGATACCGTACATCGAAAGTTCAGCAGCAAACAATTCTCCAGACTTAACCTGGCTGTCATGAATATTTTGTGAAATTTTTTTTGAGGTTTCAGCTGCTGTTTTAGATAATGAAGCTAAAGCATCAAATGTTTGCTTAACTTGTTGAGTTTTTATATTAGCATTATCATTAATAGTCTGAGCGTTTCTGACCATGGCGCTGCGTACAGCATCCAAGTTTTCAGTTTCCAGCTTAAAGACTGTATCTCTTTGCTGTCCTTCCATCTTGTACTTATCTTGTAAAGCACGGATGTATGTTTCAGCGTTCTCCTGCTCAATCAGGGAGACTTCCTTCATACGTTTTAACGTAAGATTGCCTTCATCTAGAATTCTCTTAGAAGTGTCAGGTATTTGTATATTTTTAAATCCAGTTGATTGGGCGTACCCTTTGAATTTAGACATTTATTTTCCTGGGTTGGGTGTTGAAAAATCAAATTCAGCTAGATTACTAAACGCATTAGCCATTGTGGTTGCTGCAGGGATTGTTTGAGCGGCACCTTTCACAGGTGGAGGACCTTTCACAGGAGCAAGTGGTTCCAAGTAATTAATTTCTGGTTGTTTGATAGGTCTAGGAATCTCAGGCCCAATAGTGGGCTCTAACATGCGGTTAGCATTAGCACGTAAGTTAGCAACTTGCTTATCAAGATTAATCTTCATTCTTGTCGAGTTAAGATTATAGCGAGCACTATCCATAGATGCTTTTAACTCACGTAGACCTTGATTATGTTCTTGCCGTTTATACTCCATTGCGTTTTCTAGATTACCAGTCTGTAAAACTCCTGCATTAATCTCTGCCATCATGTTTTGATTAATAGCTGTAGAAGCAATTTTAAATTGTTGCTTAGAATCAGCTATATTTTCAACAATTTGGGCTTGCTGCATACTAGCCAGCATCATGGCACTTTGAATGCTCTTACCAGCACTACGTCCAGTACCTCTCGATCTAGCTTTACCTTCATTTTGAAGTTGTTCAATCATATTGGATTGAGACTTAAAACCAAGTTCCTTACGTTTACTTTGGTATTGCAGTTCAGCTTCACGCCTTTTGGTAGCAGCTCCCTGAATAGAAGTATGTTTATTTAACTCAATCTCAGCCTTCGCAAAAGCAGTATTATCTAAAGCTTTAAACAAATCTCTTGTAAGACCTTCTTTAGAAAAATTATTAGCGATTTGTTGCTCTTCAAAGAATCTATTTGCTTCATCATGCGCGAGCATAGAACTAAAAGAATTAACCTCCATTTGCTGTTCAAAGATATCTTCAGATCTATTGAACGCATCTACACGGTTCTTATACTCATACTCCCTTATTTCATTCTGTGTATTCCATTTCTGTATAGACTCTGCTTCTCTATAAGCTCTTACATTGGCGTCATTTTCCATTTTAACGCCTAAATCAGCCATAGCAAAGTCATGCCTACGTAAAGCCATGGCCCAATCATGGGCATCAAGCTTTAGTGCCTGCTGGTGCGCTTCTTCTGATGCAGCATTAGCTGCTGCATTTTGTTGGCTTGCACCAAGTATACTCAATCCAGTAGATACAATTGTAAATGCAGTTGCTGGATCCATATTTAAGTCCTCCTATAAAATCTTGGTGAATAATTTCCTTCCCATACCATTGAAATTAATGATACTGGGAAGGGTGTATCACTATAAAGACGGACAGAAACATTTTCTGATCGCTGATGAATTGGTACAGTAAATACGTTTTGTTCTTCTAGTGGTACGTCATCTGCTAAGTAATAGTTAGCATCTAGCGTTGGTGTGACATCAGACCACTCTGCTAATCCTTTTGCTTTAATTTTGAATCCAAGACCACTAGATAAACCAACAGAAAATTTTAAACGAGCAATGGTAACATTTGCAGTGAAGTCTGATAACGTACCTTGTGGATCATTATTAAAATATATGGTTGGTAAATGAACATCAAAGTTAAACTTATAACCAACGATTACATCACTTGCGAGTGTTCTTAGATCTTTATTAGGTACGATAAAGTAGTCACCAGTGCTGTCCGTACCACGCTCAGGACTAAGTGTAAATCCAGATTCTGTTACACCATTAAAATTATTTGTACCTGTACCTTTAATAACAAGGACTGGAGAAAGTGTGGCAATATCACTAAATGGTAAATAACACTTAGATACCTTAGTGGACGAATCGTAACTGACAGAAGATGCTACTGCATACATATCCATATATGGATTAATCTGCTGACCATCACTATTAACTAAAATCTGATCTTCAGGAGTTTGAGTAAGACTTGCTGTTAACAGTATATTTTTATCACCTTGTTTTACAACACAATACATACGATCATTATTAACTACTGCATGTTGTATTGTTCCTGGTAAGTACCATCGATACCAAGCCTGTAAAAGTGTTTCTTGTCCATTATTATATGTACGATAGAACCAGATATAGTTAGTCGTAGGACCATATAAAGCTATAAAACTATTAGCAGGACTAGCTATAAGGTTCTCAACGGTGTCTGGAACCCACTCAGAGACAACACGACTAATATCTATAACAATAGGGTTCTCTTGAGAACCACGTGTCTGCATACCGAATATACGAGAGTATCCAGGAGTCTTACTAACAAAAGCTAAGTTACTTCCTACATCCACTGGATCAATATCAGGATCCATTTCGTAATTAGAAATACCACGAATGATTGCTGTAGTAGGTGTAAGCACTTGATCATCAGAAATCATGATGAACTGTTGAGACTTACTGAAAAGAACTAGACCTTGTGCTGTAGGTATAACTGCATGTAATACCGCAGGCTTAATACTTGAACAGTTAATATCAATAGGATCAGCATCTGTTAGTGTCAAAGCTGAGATATGATAGAAATTAAAAAATTCACCAGTCTGACTCATAGACACATTGTCAGAAGTTAGAAACCCCAACCTATTGTTATGGAAGAAAGCCTGCTGAATTTTATTGCCTAAAAATGAAGGGTGACTATTAGAAGTATCATCACCAACTAAACGTGGTGTATAGTCTACAGGCTGAAATACAAAAGTATTTAGCGCAGTATTAACTAGCTCGTGTGGCATGGTCGTAGTATTAAGACCATTTGACATTCCAAAACCGAGACATTCTTCCCAAAAACCAGGGCCAGATGTTCCTGACTCTGGTATAAATTTGGCATAGTAAGCTGCGCTAGTAGAGCCAGAATTATTAATTTTGACAATACGATTTTGAATAGATTGCTCAGGTAACTTTGTTACATTAATGACTTGATCTGAAAAGGCCTGAAGCTTTGTAGTATCTTTGCCCCCACTAGCCGTAACAACAATTGCAGAAGTAGATGCTAATTCAAGGGTCGTATCTAATCTGGTAACTGTTAATCCACTAATATTTAAAGCATTGATACCTGTTTCAAGATCAGTTAATATATCATCAGCAGATAAAGCCTTGTTAGAGTTAGCTGGTGTAAACTCATCTGCATTACGTGTAGTCTCAGTATATGTAGAGCTTCCAATAGTAACTGAATACTCAGCACTATATTCAACACTAGTTAATCTAATAGTATGGTTGAAACCAGACGTATAAGAAGGGTCTGCATTCTTAGCAACAGTAAATGTTGAGTTAGTAATAATAGAAGTATCTTGTACCGTAAGAACACTGTAGTTTGTTTTTGTAGTATTTAGATAGTTAGCTGGGTTATAACCAGCAACACCATTATTAAAGAAAGTAACAGCAGCCTTAATGTAATTGCCATTACTATCTGGTAGTGCATTCCAAATATGGATTCCTGTACCAGCTATACAGCCAATATATCTTTCATCATCATCACGGTTAATATAGAACCAGTGAGCATTATCTAATGCTGTTGCACTAAAAGCTGCACCTCCAGTATCCTTAAGTACATCTAAGTATTTAAAACCTGGACGTTTGACAAGTCCAAATGTAGGATCAGGATATGCATTCAAGCATTCACGAACTTGTCCAGGTAGTTTTTTTGAATCAGGTTGACGACTTACGCCACCTAAAAAGTTATTGATGCGTTGAGTAACTGCTGCCATTAACGATACAATGCATGGTACGGTTGATAACTAATATAAGAATTGATACCTCTTGGATGGCCAAAGAATGTAAAGTCACCTTGATTACATTCGTACTCAAGTGCCATAGCTCGGTTATATGCTTCTTTCTGTCCAAGCATTTGATATTGTGTAGAATCACCTACAATTCTTGAAGACACAATAGTTGCAGCTCTGGCAGTAATGTAATCTTGAATAGGTACAGGTAGGTCAATCCAATCAAATAACCATTTTACATCACACTTTAATACTTCAGTAAATGTATAGGAGTGCTTAACTTTGTCGTACAATTTACCATTGCGTCTAATGACATCAAGTTCAAAGTACTCTGGTGCTGGGTCAATCTGTAAAACATTATTTGGTATGAGTATTTCGTTATTGGTATCAGGAGTAAACTCGTAATCAAGCTCTAAATTAAATGACCATCCTTCGGCCTGGACTTCTTGGGACACCTGAGTGAGGGTGCTATAAGCAATCGCAACGTCCGGGTTGGTTTGATCAAGAGTGGTCACAGGAGCCTGACCACATGATTGCAGTATTTGATTTACAGCTGGGAGCTCTTGTGTAGAGTTAGTGGTAGGAAAAGCCATATAATTAAAAAAAAGGATCCCCGAAGAGATCCTGTATAAGGTTGATAAATATCAGAATGCAGAAGGAGCAGTGCCGCCGACGTACAGCTCAACAGCTGCAGCGGGGTTCAGATAATCCGCGCCCATAGCTAAGCGGCCCAAAATGACATCGCCCTGATAAATCACGGATACGTCATTACTGGTTACTTGGACTTGTGGTCCAATTGCTTCAACACA